>OGMW01000025.1_pt1 | contig 133630 bp, 128 predicted proteins | sample 1573281 | NCBI WGS metagenome assembly OGMW01 (sample SAMEA2581907, study PRJEB24529) | metagenome | biome: Human gut stool | place: China | collected 2011 | reverse complement strand
GCCCATTAAAGTGGTACGTGAGCTGGGTTCAGAACGTCGTGAGACAGTTCGGTCCATATCCATCGCGGGCGTAAGAGACTTGAAGGGGGCTGCTCCTAGTACGAGAGGACCGGAGTGGACGGACCAATGGTGTACCAATTATCCCGCCAGGGGTACAGTTGGGTAGCTACGTCCGGAAAAGATAAACGCTGAAAGCATCTAAGCGTGAAACTTGCCTTAAGATGAGGTCTCCTGAAGCGAAAGCTTGAAAGACACCTTGAAGATGACGAGGTTGATAGGCCAGGAGTAGAAGTTCAGTAATGAATGTAGCGTACTGGTACTAATATGTCGAGAGCTTAACTTAAAAAGAAAAATGACTTGGAGCAAAGTAATCTTCTGAGTGGTTTTGAAAGATTAATATCTTTCAAAAAAAGAAAAAGAGAATATCTGGTGACGATGCCTAAATGGTTCCACCTGTACCCATACCGAACACAGTAGTTAAGCATTTAGAGGCCGAAAGTACTTGCATGGAGACGTGCTGGGAGGATAGGAAGTTGCCAGTTAAGAAAAAGCACTGAGTACTTCAGTGCTTTTTTCTTTATATTTTATGAATAATTATTGACAACTCATTAAAAATTTTGCATAATATTTCCATAGAAAAATATTGAATTTGTCATTTTAGACTATAACTTTTTCTGAATAAAACAGAGGAGTTATAGTCTTTTTATTTTATAAAAATTAAAAAAATGGAGGAGCAAATTTATTTATGGAAAAACTTTTATGGAAAGAGAAATTATCTTATGGAATAGGAGCTTATGGAAAAGATTTTATTTATAATATGATAGCTGCTTTTCTGATGATTTTTTATACTGATGTTGTTGGTGTATCGTTAATTTTTGTGAGTACTTTATTTTTAGTGGTTCGCATTGTAGATGCTATAACTAATCCTTTTATGGGCTGGCTTGTTGATAATACAAAAACTAAATGGGGAAAATTTCGTCCTTGGATTTTAATAGGAACAATAATAAATTCTTTTGTTTTAATTCTATTATATTTAAATCCGGCAACTTTTTTACAGGGAATTTTGATAAATGTCTGGTGTATTGTTACATATCTGTTATGGAGTCTTACATATACGTTGATGGACGTGCCTTTTTGGGCAATGATACCGGCATTTTCAAATGATGCTAAGGTTAGAAATGAAATTTCTATGTTATCTAGATTATTTGCGACTTTTGGTGGTCAAATGATGTCTACAATTGGTTTATTAGTAATCGCTTGTTTAGGCGTGAATATGGGAGCTAGTGAAAGTGATGGTTATTTGAGATTTGCCGTGATTGTAGCTGTTGTATTCAATATTTGTGAAATAATATGTGTAAGAAATGTCAGTGAACATGTAGTTATAAAAAATAAAAGAGATATTAAACTTAGTGAAGTATTGAATTTCTTGAAGGAAAATGATCAATTATTAATTATTATTTTTATGACGATATTACAGCAAATTGCAGTATTTTTATGGACTGGAATGAATATTTATTTTTTCAAATATGTAGTTTGTCATGAAGAATGGTTTTCCATTTTTGGCATAGTTAATTTTATCGTTGGCTCTATAGGTTTGATAGCTTTTCCATCTTTAGCAAATAAATTTTCACGAAAAGTAGTTTATATTTTATCTGCTGTTTTATTAGTTTTAGGCTTATTAGGTATGTTTTTTGTTGGTGATGACCACAAAGCAAGTGTTGTTTTATTTTTTAGTGTAGCTAGTTTATTTTGTTTAGGAAATGCTTTGGCTGGTGTATCAACTACAGTGATGTTAGCAGATACAGTTGATTATGGTGAATATAAATGTGGTGTTAGAAGTGAAGCAATAGTTTTTTCGGTGCAGACTTTTACAGCAAAATTTGGTTCAGCTATAGCTGGATTTATAGGGGCAATGGTTTTATCTTTAGTTGGTTATGTACCAAATGTAATGCAAACTGCAGATACGATATTCGGTCTTAGATTAATGATGTTTGTAGCATCTGCTTCATTATTTATTATTATTTTATTTATCTATCTTAAATTTTATAAATTAAATGGAAGTTTTTATCAAAATATCTTAGATGAATTAGTTATAATGCGTAAAAATAATAATTAGCAAATTGACAGAAAAAAATTTTTTTGATAATCTATTATAAGTAAATTTGCCATGAAAAAGGGCTATAGATTTTGTTGTTTCTGAGAAAAACAGCATGGTCTATAGCCCTTTTTATTTTTAGTTTTAGGAGGTTTTTTTATGAATATTGGTTGGTTAAAAATTATAGGAGCAACTTTATTTGAGTTGGTGTGGGTAACAGGTTTAAAATATGCTGAACTTCCATGGCAGTGGGGTGTAACAGCATTATCTATTTTAGGTTCTAGTTATTGTTTGATTACAGCGGGCAATACGCTTCCTGTCGGTACTGCTTATTCTGTATTTGTGGGATTGAGTGCTATCGGTACTATTTTAGTAGAATTTTTAGGTTTTGGTATTTTTCCTAGTTTTTGGCAATTATTATTTATTATTATTTTGATTTTAGGTGTTATTGGCTTGAAATTATTAAATGAAAAAGTAGAAAGATGAGATGATTGATTATGGAATGGATTTATGTTGTTATTGCAGGACTTTTAGAAGTTTTAAGTATAAATTATATGAATAAGTGGCAATTAGTTAAGCATTTAGGATTTAAAAAATCTGGAATTTTGATTATAAAAATGGTATTAGCTTTTGCTACAAGTTTATTATTATTAAATTTAGCCTTGAAAACTTTACCAATGAGTATTACATATGCAGTATGGTCTGGAATTGGTTCAGTAGGTGGTGTTTTGGTGGGAATTATTCGTTATGGTGAAAGTGCAAATTGGAAAAGACTTGTTTGTATAGCAATGATTTTATCTTCTGTTGTTGGTTTAAAATTAGTTTCTTAAGATTTTATATATTGTAGATTGCGGATATGAGTGAGAAATTTAAAATATTTATTTACGATATTAATGCATTTACCAACAAATAAAGCAGATATAATAGTACCAATGCCGATACCATTTAATTCGCCAAAGAAGATAAAGGATAATATACAAGCAATTACTATTAAGGTTATGTCAAAATAGATTTTTACTGTACCAAATTTTATTTGTGGCTTTTTCAAAGCAATGACTAAAGCTAAAGCACGGACAACGCCTTCTCCAGGAACAACAATTACATTAGGAGCGACTTCAATAGAAATTCCTATTGCCAAAATAAAGCAACCAATAAAAAGAGATATTAATTTTACAATAATGGTTTCAGGTTCAAAGGCTGATAGTAAATTCATGCTAACATCAATGAAGAAACTAAATATGATATTGGCTACTATTTGTAAAAATTGTATAGGTTCAAAATCACGGCGTAAAAGTGCTATTTCAATTAAGATAAAAATTATATTGAAGATGAAGGTAGTTAAACCAAAGCTGAAATCGGTATATTCAAGGCTAAAAATATAGGGAATAGATGATATTTGTGAGGTACCTAAATTACTTTTGGTGATAAAAGCTATGCCAAATGAATTTATAATAATACCTAAAAAGAAATAAAAATAACGTAGAGATATGACTTTCAAGATTATTCCTCCTCCAAATTTTTGATTATTGTATTAAGTGTTTTTAAAAGATGTTGTTGCTCTTGAGGTGGAATGTTTTTTAAGGCTTTATCATCAATGCTAAAACAAATTTCTTTTACTTTATGAGCCATTTGAAGCCCTTTTTCAGTTAAATAGATATAAGCAGAACGTTTATCTGTAGAATGTGTTTTTCGCATGATTAAACCATCTTTTTCCATGCGAACTAATAAACTGGTGATAGTTGATTTGTCTAAGACGCAATAATTACTTATATCTTTAGCTATAGAGCCATTATGTTCTAAAAGATATTCTAAAATTTTGGGCTGTCCAGGTAAAAGCTTTAGTGATGAAATCTTTTGGACAATATTTTTGTTACTGTGATGAAAACTTTTTAATAAAAGAAAATGTAATTCGTCAGATAATATTTTATTACCTCCAATATAGTTTGAAATCAAACTATATTATAGAAAGCTATAAATTGAATGTCAACAAATAATATAAATATCCTACTAGACAGAAAATAGAAGTATAGATATAATATATCAGTATTTTTAGTAAGAGGTGATAATGTTTTGAGTGTAAAAGAACAGGATTTAAATTTACTTCAAGTGGGGAAAAAAGAACAATATGCAGCTAGAATAATATTTTTTGTTGCAGGTTTTGGTATATCTACATGGGCACCAATGATACCGATTATAAAGGAACGTTTACAAATTGGCGCTGATATATTGGGTTTATTGTTATTATGTATTGGTGTAAGTTCTTTTTTGATGATGCCTATAGCTGGATTGTTTGCACAAAAATTTGGCTGTAAAAAAGTTTTGCGTGTTATGGGTTTGTGCATGGGTGTAGAAATTATAATATTATCCATGTTACCTAATATTTATATGTATGCTATCTTTTTGTTTGTTTTAGGTGCTATAGGTGGTATATTGAATGTAAATATGAATATTCATGCTGTAATCGTAGAAAAACTTTCCCAAAAACGCATGATGTCTGGTATGCACGCTTTATGGAGTGTAGGTTGTTTTGCTGGAGCTGGTTTATTTAGTATTTTGGCTAAATTAGGTTTGGGTATTAGTCAAATAGCAATTATACATTGTATTATTATTTTCATGATTATTTTTGCTTTCAGTAGATATTTCTTACCGTATAAAGGTGCTAGTAATGGTAAAGCTATCGCTATACCAAAAGGGATTGTAACTTTATTTGGAGTTTTAGCCGTTATATCCTTTTTAGGTGAAGGTGGTATGATGGACTGGAGTGGTGTATTTTTGACAGAAGCTAAAGGTGTAGATTTATCTTTAGCTGGTGTTGGTTATGCAGTATTTTCAGCAGCTATGCTCATTGGTCGCTTGATTGGTGATAAAGTAGTACAAAAATTAGGTGAACAGCGCGTTGTTATTTTTGGTGGAATAGTAGCAAGTATAGGATATATAATTTCTATTGTTTTTGATAATTTCTTTATGATGCAATTTGGTTTTATTCTTCTTGGTTTTGGAGCTGCAAATATTGTTCCTGTAGTATTTACTTTATTGGGCAGACAAAAAGAAATGCCTATAAATTCAGCAGTAACAGCTGTTACTAGTATGGGTTATTTAGGAGTAATGTTTGGTCCTGCGCTATTAGGGTTTATTGCTCATGGGATTGGTATTGTAGCAGTATTTTGTATCTTAGCTGGACTGTTTATTTTGCAAGCAATAGTATCTTCTTATGTATTTAAAGTTTTAAATTAAATATGATAATAATAAACCTTGTATAGTTAAAAAAATTAGGCTATACAAGGTTTTATTATTATAGCTTTTTTTATTAATTTCATATAATATGATATGTATATATAGGAATTTATTTAAAATAAAAAAAGAAAAGAGGTTTATTTGTGAGTTTAGAAGACAAAGAGTTAATGCAGTTTAAGGTCGGTAAAAAAGAACAGTATGCAGCTAGAATGGCTTTTTTTATACCAGGTTTTGCCATTTCCACATGGGCGCCTATGATACCTATGATTAAAGAACGTTTACATATTGAAGCAGATATTTTGGGATTATTATTATTGTGCATAGGTATAAGTGCTTTTATTGTTATACCGATTGGTGGTCTTTTAGGCAAAAAATTTGGTTGTAAAAAAGTGATGGTTACTACAGGTAGTTTATTTGCGATAGTATTAGTAGCGTTGTCTTGTTTACCTAATGTTTGGTCATATGCTATTTGTTTGATTTTAGTAGGCGCGATTATGGGTTGTACAGAAGTTTGTATGAATATCAATGCTGTTGTTGTTGAAAAATTATCGCAAAAGCGCATGATGTCTAGTATGCATGGTTTTTGGAGTGTTGGTTGTTTTTGTAGCGCTGGCTTATTTAGTATTTTAGCTAAGATGGGGCTTGATGTATTCTTTATAGCAATCATTCATTGTTTAATAATTTTAGCTATTGTAATTTTCTTTGGCAGATATTTTTTAGATTATAAAAGTGCTAATAGTGAAAGTGCAATTGCTATTCCTAAAGGAATTGTTGTTTTATTCGGCATTTTAGCATGTGTGAGCTTTTTAGGCGAAGGTGCAATCATGGATTGGGGCGGTGTATTTTTAGCTGAGGTAAAAGATGTAGAATTATCTTTAGCTGGTGTAGGATATGCTGTTTTTTCTGTAGCAATGCTTATCATGCGTTTAATTGGAGATAAAGTAGTACAATTTTTAGGCGAGGAAAAAGCTGTAGTATTAGGAAGTAGTTTAGCGGGATTAGGATTTTTATGGATAATTATTATAGATAATTTCTATTTAATGTTGGTTGGTTTTGTTTTACTTGGTTTAGGTGCTGCAAATATTGTGCCTGTATTATATAGTTTGTTGCAATATCAAAAAGACATGCCGATAAATGCTGCTGTTACAGCAGTAACTTGCATGGGTTATACAGGCGTTATATTAGGGCCTGCTATCTTGGGTTTTATCGCTCAAGGAATAGGAATTATATCCGTATTTTATTTATTGATGATTTTATTTATCATGCAAGTTGTCATGGCAAAATATGTATTTAATAGATTAAAATGATTATAAGTAAGAAAAAGATATTCTAGTGAGAATATCTTTTTTTATATAAAATTGTGTTGTTTTATATTGATTTATGTTAATTTATGAATTATAATAAGAAAAAGAAATTTGATTTTTGTTTATTGTATATCTAAATAAAATTTTGTGAAAAAAAGAACAATTAAATCATATATTATAAATGGAGGCATTTAAATGATTTGTAGAACAATATTAAATGAAACATCTTATTTTGGCAAAGGAGCAATAAAAGAAATTGCAAATGAAGTAATTAATCGTGGCTTGAAAAAAGTTATGTTAGTTACAGATAAAGATTTACTTAAATTCAAAGTAGCTACAAAAGTATGTGATATTTTAGATGAAGCAAAAATAGATTATGAAATTTACGATAAAATAAAAGCTAATCCTACAATCAAAAATGTTACTGAAGGCGTGGATTTTTGTAAACAATGTGGTGCTGATGTAATTGTTGCTGTAGGTGGCGGTAGTGCTATTGATACAAGTAAAGCAATTGCTATCATTATGAAAAATCCAGAATTTGCTGATGTTAGAAGTCTAGAAGGTGCTTCACCAACTAAACATAAAGCAATGCCAATTATTGCCGTATCCACAACATCTGGTACAGCAGCAGAAGTAACTATCAATTATGTAATTACTGATGAAGAAAAAAATCGCAAATTTGTTTGTGCTGACCCACATGATATTCCAGTAGTGGCAATTATCGATCCAGATATGACTGCATCTATGCCACCAAAACTCTGTGCAGCAACAGGAATGGACGCACTTGTTCATGCTATCGAAGGTTATATCACTAAAGGTGCATGGGAATTAACAGATATGATGCATATAAAAGCTATTGAAATCATAGCTCGTTCTTTAAGAGATTCTGTTAAAGGCGATCCAGAAGGTAGAGCACAAATGGCTTTAGGTCAATATATTGCAGGAATGGGCTTTTCTAATGTTGGCTTAGGTATAGTACATTCTATGGCTCATCCATTGAGTGCAGTATATGACATTCCACATGGTGTAGCTTGTGCTATTTTATTAACACCAGTATTGAAATTTAATGCGCCATCAACAGCAGATAAATATCGTGATATCGCAGTAGCTATGGGCGTAAAAAATACAGAAGGTATGAGTATTGAACAGGCTCGTCAGGCTTGTATTGAAGCCGTAGAAAAATTGAGTGTAGATGTGGGAATTCCTCAGAAATTGACTCAATTAGGTGTAAAAGAAGAAGACCTTCAATTTTTATCTGAATCTGCTTTTGTTGATGCATGTACACCAGGAAATCCAAGAGATGTAAGTGTAGAAGCTATTAAAGAAATTTATAAATCTATCATGTAATAAAATTTAAATTAAAAAAGATAGTTATGAGACTAAATTTTGTCTTATAACTATCTTTTTATTTTATATTTGATTTTAAATTAGGCTAAATGAAAAAGATTTTTTTGAGAGAAAACTACAAGCGTATCTTTTTCTTCTAGAATAGTATCACCATCAGGTATAATATCTACGCCGTTTCGTTGGATTAAAACAACAAGTGAATCTTTTTTGATATCAATATCGCGAAGTTTTTTGCCAATGAATTCATTATTAGAATCAATATTTATTTCATTTAAAGTGATATTATCATTGCCTTGATAAGTTTTAGCACAAATGATGAGTGTATCTCCATCGCGCAAGAATGTATCGCCTTTTGGTGTTATAGTAGCCCCTTTTCTCAAGATAGCAGCAATCAATGTACCTGGAATAGAGCCGATATCGCGAATTTGTTTATTAATCCATGGGTGTGAATTATTTAATTCTAAACAAGTGAAATGGATATTATTTTCATCAGTATAATCGTTGAAAGTTTTTAGTACATTTTCGTGTTCATCAATCATATTTAGATGTTTTGAAGCAGACGGTAATAAAGCACCTTGGAATAATAAAGATAAAAGCACGACACAGAAAACTATGGAGAAAATTGAGTCATCAGCATAATTTGGTGATACGACAGCGACAATCGCAAAAACAATGGAAGCAGCTCCACGAAGACCAGCCCATGACATGATTAATTGTTGATTTAAAGGAGCTTTAAATGGAGATAATAATATTGCCATGGTTATAGGTCTAGCGATGAATGTAAGGAAAATAGCAATAAATAAAGCAGGAACAAAATAATATGGTAATTTTGAAGGAAATACTAATAAACCTAATAAGAAAAAGATGAGCATTTGCATCATGCCATTAAAAGCATCGAAGAAATTTACGAGATTTTTCTTTTTCGGGATATTTTGATTGCCTAAGATGATACCTGCGATATAAGTGCTTAAATAACCATTGCCATCAACTAAAGATGGGAGAGCATAAGCAGCTAAGGCAATAGCAACTAAAAAGATAGAGTCAAAGCCATTTTCGCCGAATTGAACATTTTTTAATATCCAAGAAGCGATAAAAGCTAAGACGACACCGATGATAATTCCATAAGCGAATTGAGCAAAAATTAAATAGGAGATATCAAAGAAGTTTAAGCTACTGCCAATGCTAGTTAATAAAATTATGGTCAGCATATAAGCACAAGGGTCATTACTACCACTTTCAATTTCTAGCATAGGAGCAGTACTGTATTTTAGATTTAATTTTTGTGAACGCAAAATAGAAAAGACAGAAGCGGCGTCAGTAGAACTAAGCACAGCACCGATTAATAATCCTTCAAGTGGTGGTAAACCTAATATTAAATGACAAAAAATACCAGTGAGTGCAGCTGTGATAAATACGCCAAAAGTACTCAGTAAAACAGCTTGTTTAGCTATAGGACGAGCAGTTTTCCATTTTGTACCAAAGCCACCGTAAAACATGATGAAAATGAGAGCGGCAGAACAGATTTTTTCGGCGAGAGAATAATCTTCAAAATGAATTTGAAATAAACCATCAGAGCCGAAGAGCATACCAAGACCAATAAAAAATAAAAGTGTAGGCACGCCAAAGCGAGTAGATAATTTACTTCCAATTACACAAGCAATCAAAATAATTGCACTGATTAAAAGAAATAAAGTCATAAGTATAATCTATCCTTTTCATTATATTTATATATAGAAATTATCTCAAATAATTATGAAGATGTCAAAAAAAGGCAACTTATTTTTACTATTTAAATAAAATAAGTTGCCTTTTTTACAATTAAGCTTGTTCAGGAATTAAACCATTTTGATAAGCGAGCATTAAATGGTAGATATCATTTATTTGACATTGGATTTCTTCGCCTAAATCAGTATCAGCTGTTGAAGAATGATAATTTTGTAATTCTAAAGTACAGGAAACTGATTCAATATCTTGGTTGGCTTTTAAGGACTCTTTGATATTAGCACAGGATTGATGTTCTAAAAGACGTAGTCCACGTGAATTAGAAATTAAAGTATAACCAGCGATTCCTGTTTTTTTATGATAGGCCCTGCAAAAACCACCATCAATGATGATTAATTTTCCATTTGCTTTTACAGGACTTTCTCCTTCTTTTACTTTTACAGGAACATGACCATTGATTATATGTCCACGTTTTGTTTTTAAGGAAAATTCTTCAAGTATCATATCGCAGATTTTTTCATCATTGCAATATTTATAATACGCATCAGAAGGTTCAATCCATGTATCCGTATCTTCAATAAACATGCGTTCAAATGTTTTAAATTCTCTACCGGAAAATGGTGAATATCTGCCACACCAGAAATAATACATTAAGTCGATATTTTTTTGTTCATATAAACCAAGATATGCTTGGCGAATAGTTTTATCAACAAAATCTAAATAATTTTTTCCAGAATAATATTTGTTATTTAGATGAATACGCATGAAACTACCATCATCATTTAGTGGTATACAACCATGATAAAGTAAATTGTTATTATATGCTTTATAGACGCTACCTTTTTGGTAAAGAAAATCAATATGTTTGCGCAAGCGCACACTATCTAAAAATGCTGATTTTATATCAGATAAAACCTCAGCTTCCTCTAAAGATAATTCATAAGGATTTTGAGGATTTATTGTAGGGAAGGACGGGCTTTTTATTGGATAAGATATACCATTGATTTTGATATATTTGGAGATATAATCTATTTTATCTAATAAAAGGCGACTATCCATCTGAAAATCTGGATTACGTTTGATGAGTTGTCCTTCTAATTTAAATAAAATTATGGAAATAGTACGTTGCATAGCTACTAATAAGGTTTTATCTGGATATAATTTACTAGCTAATGAAGATAGCGAGCGAAGGCTGATAGCATAACCTTTTTCTAAAACAGCAGTATTATTATAAGATAGACAATTTCGCACTACTGTCGCTATACAAGCTTCATTGCCACACATTGCACCCATCCATAAGATATCATGATTGCCCCATTGAATATCTACCGAATGATGTTGGCGTAGCATATCTATGATAGAGTCAGGTCGTTGTCCTCGGTCATAAATATCGCCGACGATATGCAAATGAGCAACAGCTAGTTTTTTGATGAATTTTGTAAAAGCAATGATAAAATCTGTACCACTATTAATATTGATTAAAGTGTTTAAGATAGTATTGAAATATACCTCTTGGAAAGTATCATCATTTGGTCTAGCTGTGAGCAATTCAAGAATGATGGTTTCATATCCTTTAGGCAGTAAATTTTTTAATTCTGATTGAGGATATTTATAAGACATCAATCTTGATAGACGCAATAAATAGATGAGATTTTGGGAATACCATTGAGTAGTGATTAATTTTTGTTTTTTTAAATTGAGTATTTTTTCTTTAGGATAATAAATTAAAGTACAAAATTCAGCTTTTTGTGAGGTGGACATTTCTTCAGAAAATAAATAATCTACTTTTTCTTTGATAACACCAGAGCAATTATTGAGAATATGGAAGAAAGATTCATATTCACCATGTAAATCACTCATAAAATGTTCTGTTGGTCGAGCTAAGTTTAAAATAGCTTTTAAGCGAATTAGCTCAGTTACAACAGATTGACGATTAGGGTATTTTTCTGACAATAAATAAAGATATTTGTATTTTTGTTTATTCTTATCCACAACAATACTCCTTTTTATAAGATGTGATATTAGTATTATATAATATTTTCATTTTTATGAAAATAAAGTTTTTTTAGTATACGTTTACTAAAATAGAGAAATAACAATTGCGGAATAATTGATAAAATCTTATAATAGAATAGTTAATATTTAAATGAATTTGAATGATGTGAGGGATAATAATTGGGAAATGGAGATAAAAAAAATAAAAGCAGTTATGTAAAATATATCTTGATATTAGTAGTTGTTTTTATTTTATCTGGTATGGTAGGAGCTTTTTTTGCTAATGCGTTAGTTGATAATAAACCAGATTATAATGAAGATGATAAAAAAGGTATGTTAGTTGCAAAAGATAAGGCTACTGTAATGATTATGGGGGTAGATGAGCGCGCTGATGATGTGGGGAGAAGCGATACCTTAATGATAGCGACATTAGACCCAGATAAAAATCAAGCAGCATTATTATCTGTGCCTCGTGATACGCGTGTAAAAATAAAAGGTCATGGCTTTGATAAGATTAATGCAGCTTATGCCTATGGTGGTAGAAAATTAACTCAAGAAACCATTGAAAGTTTATTAAATACACATATTGATCATTATATAAAAATTAATGTACATGGTTTTACTAAAATTATTGATGCTTTAGGCGGTATTGATATTGATGTAGAAAAACGCATGTATTATGAAGACCCATGGGATGATGATGGCGGTTTATATATTGACCTTCAGCCAGGTATGCAACATATGGACGGCAAGACTGCGATAACATATGTACGCTATCGTGATGAAGAAGGCGATATTGGTCGTATCAAACGTCAACAGAATTTCATGAAAGCAGTAATGGACAAATTAGTATCTCCAACAATTATTCCTAAATTGCCAGCTATTGTATCTGCTGTTTCTGATTCAGTGGAAACTGATATGTCAGTTAGTGAAATATTATCTTTCTTGGGAACACTTCAAGACGCAAAAGATAATGGATTAAAATCAGAAATGTTACCAGGTAAACCAGTATATATAGAAGGTATTAGCTATTGGGTACCAGATATCAGTAAGACAAGACAGATTTTAGCAAATACATTAGGCATAAAAATCAATCAATCAATTACAACATCTATTCATGAAGATAATATAGAATATGAAGAATCTATTCCTGATAATGCTGTAGAAGTAACAGAAAAAGAACGCATAAAAAGAGAAATTGCTCAGGAACGTGAAGAAAGATTGCAACGACTTCGTGAAGAACAAGAAAAATCTACAAAACGATTTAAATCTGAAGTAGATGAAGAACGTCCACGAACAAATAGTAATCGAGAAAAAGTAGAAACTAGAGAAGAAACTCCAGTGGAAGATAATACAACAAAACAAAAAGAACCTGTGCCACAAACACCAACAAGAGATGTCCCAGCTATAGATATGAATACTACAGGTAAATCATAAATAAAAAATACCGCAAATAGGATAAAAACTATTTGCGGTATTTTTAGTTAACGAAATAATAAATTTAAGATTAATGTTAAGATAATACTAATTAAAATAGAACTACCTAAAGGAAAATAAACGCCCCAATTACTACCTTCCCATTTAAAATCAAATGGCAATTTACCTAGAGGTAATAATTTTCCACCAAAATGGATTAATAGACCGATAATAACAAGAGCAATTCCTATATAGATGAGTATTTTTCCCATATCATACATAGCAAAATCCTTTTGTCTTATAAATTATTTATCGTCTTCTTTGATTTCAAAAGCAGCAAGAGCAGCTACTTTATCATTATTATCCATATTCATCATTTTTACGCCTTGAGTATTTCTGCCAATTACAGAAACTTCTTCAATATTTGAGCGAATGACGATACCTTCAGTAGAAATGAGCATGAATTCTTGTTGGCTATCTACAACTTTAATGCCAATTACAAAACCAGTTTTTTCAGTGACTTTGATATTGATAAGACCAATGCCACCGCGAGTTTGTGTGCGATATTCAGAAGTTGCAGTACGTTTGCCAAAACCATGTTCAGTAACAGTTAAGACTTCGCAATCATCACGGATATTGTCCATGCCAATTACTGTATCTTCACCTTTTAATTTTATGCCAATGACACCGCGAGCAGTTCTACCCATAGGACGAACATCTTGTTCATTGAAGCAAATAGACATACCATCACGAGTACCGATGATGATTTGGCGATTACCATCAGTGAGTTTTACACCGATTAATTCATCATTTTCTTTTAAAGAAAGTGCGATAAGACCTGTCTTTTTGCGATTAGTATCAAATTCGCTAAGACCTGTCTTTTTAACGATACCATGACGAGTTGCCATAAATAAATATCTATCTTTAGAGAATTCCTTAATAGGAATGATAGCTGTAATAGTTTCTTCTTTTGCTAATGGTAAAAGATTTACAATGGCTGTGCCTTTTGCAGTTCTACCAGATTCAGGAATTTCATATCCTTTTAATTGATATACAAGTCCCTTATTAGTAAAGAATAAGATTGTATTGTGTGTAGATGTGATAATCATATTTTCAACATAATCTTCTTCTTTTGTACCCATGCCAGTAACGCCACGACCACCGCGTTTTTGATTGCGATACGTAGTTACAGGGATACGTTTGATATAGTTATTATGTGTTAAAGTGATTACTACATCTTCTTCAGCAATTAAGTCTGCGATATCTACATCAGAACTATCATCTGTGATTTGAGTACGACGAGCATCGCCGAATTTAGCTTTAACAGCAGAAAGTTCTTCTTTAATGATATCTAAGATTTTTTGTTCATCTGCTAAGATATTTTGTAAATCAGAAATATAATCTAAGATTTCAAGATATTCATTTTCGATTTTTTCGCGTTCAAGACCAGTTAAACGTTGTAATCTTAAATCTAAGATAGCTTGAGCTTGTTTTTCAGTAAGAGTATAGTTGCTCATTAAAACTTCTTTAGCGCTATCGCCATTTTTAGAATCACGAATAGTTTTAATGATTGGATCTAAATGGTCAAGTGCAATAGTTAAGCCTTCTAAGATATGAGCACGAGCTTGAGCTTTTGTAAGTTCATACTGTGTACGACGGCGAATAACATCTTCTTGATGTTTGATATAGTAATGTAAAACTTGTTTTAAGTTGAGAATACGAGGTCTGCCATCAACTAAAGCAAGCATAATTACACCGAAAGTTTCTTGTAATTGAGTATGTTGATACAATTGATTTAAAATAACTTCTGGATTTGCATCACGGCGTAAATCAATTACAATACTCATACCATTGCGGTCTGATTCGTCATTTAAATCGGTAATACCATCAATTGTTTTATCACGAACAAGTTCAGCAATGCGTTCTACAAGACGAGCTTTATTTACTTGATATGGTAATTCAGTTACAGTGATACGTGGTTTACCATTTGGCAAAGTAGTAATTTCTGTGCAAGCACGCATTTTTACTGCACCACGACCTGTTTTATAAGCAGAAATAATGCCATCACGACCCATAATCATTGCTCCAGTAGGGAAATCTGGACCTTTGATAGTTTGCATTAATTCTTCAACAGTAATTTCAGGGTTATCAATCATCTGTAAAACGCCATCAATTACTTCGTTTAAATTATGTGGTGGTATATTAGTTGCCATACCAACGGCAATACCAGAAGAACCATTTACTAAAAGATTTGGTATTTTAGATGGTAATACAGATGGTTCTTGTAGGGATTCATCATAGTTTGGTGTGAAATCTACTGTTTTTTTATCGATGTCTTGGAGCATTAATTCTGCAATTTTTGACATACGAACTTCTGTATAACGCATAGCAGCAGCAGAGTCGCCATCAATAGAACCAAAGTTTCCATGACCATCAGCTAATACATAACGGCAAGAGAAATCTTGAGCCATACGAACAATAGCATCATAAACGGAAATATCACCATGTGGATGATATTTACCTAGTACTTCCCCGACGATACGAGCAGATTTTTTATATGGTTTATTAGAGCCCATACCAGCTTCTTGCATAGCATACAAAATACGGCGATGAACTGGTTTTAAACCATCACGTACATCAGGTAACGCACGCATAACAATTACACTCATAGCATAATCAATATATGAGTTTTTCATTTCATCTTCAAGATTTACAGGGAGAATTTTTCCTGTATTTATAGTTTCTGTCACATTCTCACCTCAATTTTAATCTACGGTCAAAATATGACCGAAATAACAAATTACGACAATCATCTTAACTAATATATTTTATCATTTTTAGCGAAAAAAGTCTATGATATAAGGCTTTAGGGCTATATTAGATAAAAAAATCAGTTGTTAAATAATGAATGTTAGATAACAACTGATGAAAATTTTTATAAATTTTTTAATGCTTCTTTATAACGAGAAGAAACTCTATGGGAGTCTCTTATTTTTTGACAAGTCATTTTAAAAACATCTTTAGATAGAGATTTTGTTTGCAAAAAATTTAAGCCTTTGTCTGGATAAAAAGCAAAATATTTACTAAAAGCCCATGCTTTAGCCATATTTACACTATAGGAAATATCTTTTGTGTTATAGACTAATTGAAGTGTATTGTCAGCAAAATCTTCTGTCAAGTAATAGTCTAATAACATCACGATGGCAAAACGCAATTCATATTCATTAGGGCTGTTTAAATAATTTTTTATAAAAGATAGATATAAATCTTTATCTTTAGTTTTTAATTGGAAACTAGCGCAAAAACTATCGCAAATAGACCAATTATTTATCTTAGGTAAGAAATTTTGAATTAATTTTTGTTTTGCATTTATATTAATAGGAGCATAAGCAATGACAAAGCCTTCAAGCATGATTTGCTCAAAATATTCATTTGTATTTTGATTTAAAAATTCTTGCCAATTATTTTTTACTAGGTCTTTAGCAATTTTTCGCAATTGTGGTAAACGTATACCGATAATTTTTATATTTTCTCTATCAATATTTTTAGGCAATAATTTTTGTACAAATTGAGCATAATTTTTATCTTGATAGGAAAATAATATTTGTAAAATATCGTTATTTTTTTGCATAAAAAACTAACCTTCAATTACATGAGTGTATAAAAATCCTTCACGCATACCAGCGTCTTTATAAGTTATTGCTGTAGCATGGATTAATTTAGCGATTTCATTAGCTATGACCATGCCAGGAATGATAGTATGCAAACGGTCAGGTACGGTTTTTAATAAAGTTGTGATATCTTTATCTGTTAATTTATGCCCACGAGTGAAATGAGAAATCATTTCAGGAATTTTGTCAGCAGGTATAGTTTCATTTGCATCATCTTGAGCGTACATTTCGTTATATAAAGCTCTAGCTCCTTTACATGTACCACCAATACCACAGATTTCAGCATGGGAAATATCTTTAAATTCAGGTGCTGTATCAATAATAGCATGAACTTCTTTTATCATTTGTGCGATTTCTTCTTCGCTAGGTAAAAAGTCAGTCGCATATTTTGTATGGAGAGCTAAAGAGCCGATAGGTAAGCTAGTTTTTTGGATAATTTTATTGTCAGCAAAACGAATGAGTTCTGTACTAGCACCGCCGATATCAATGATAAAACCATCATGATAATCAAGTTCATGTGTAGCAGCGATAAAATCATAAGTTGCTTCTTCATCACCAGAGATGATATGCAAATCAATACCAGTGCGAGCAATGATTTCAGCGACAGATTCTTTACTATTTTGAGCATTGCGGAGTGCAGCAGTAGTGAAAGCACTTACATTTTCGATATTAAAAGAAGTCAAGAAAGATTTAAAACTGTTTAAAATCTCACAAGCTTTATCAATACCAGCTTGTTCCATGACATTATCCTTAACATAACTTGCTAAACCTACAGTATATTTGCGTTTATGAATAAGATTTAACTTATTATCCAAGATTTCATAAATAGCCATACGAATAGTAGTAGAACCAATGTCAATAACTGCATATAACATAAAAATATACCCTCCCAATTATAATATGTTCATTTCTTTGGTGACAAAGAAACGAACCAAAGAAATCACCGCAGATAAATTTTTAGCTTTGAAAATAATTTTCGCTTCATACAACGCTTAGAAACTCGCTTCGCTCAAACATTCAGACTAAAACCGTATTCAGCGACAATTATTTTCAATAACCTAAAGGTTACCACTAAAAATTTATAATGCGGAAAATAATATTACGTGTTATTAATATAATACCAAACTTTCCCGCATTAGTAGACTTTTACGGTAGCTGAAAGCTATTGACAAAGATAAAACTATGGATACGGTTTTAGTCCTACTGTTTGAGCGAAGCGAGTTTAGAGCGTTGTAGACATAGTTTTATCTTTGTCAAAGTAAAATCAATATTGCGGGTAGATTTTCTTTTTGGTTCATTTTTCTTTTATATAAAAGAAAAACGAACATTGTATTATTTGAATAAATCAATTACTTGTTTTCCGATTAATACGATGGACATGATGATGAATAAGGTTTTTACGTATGTAGCACCTTTGGCAATGGCCATGCGAGCTCCGCAGAAGGCTCCAACCATCATGGCAAGTCCCATAGGAATGGCGTAAGCAAAATCGACAATGCCAGAGCTGATGAAAAATAATGCACCAGCGATATTACTAGCGAAGTTTAAACCACGAGCATTAGCAGCAGCACCGATAAAATCAAAACCTATCCAAAGAAATGCAAATAATAAGAATGTGCCAGTACCAGGGCCGAAAAATCCATCATAAAAGCCAAAAATAAATGCAGCAATAGCGCTTAGTATCCACATTTTTTGACTCATACCATTAAATGTAGCGACTTGACCAAATTCTTTTTTTGTCAAAGTATAGATAGTTACCGCTACAAGTAAAATGATAATTAATGGACGAAGAAAGTCAGAAGGAATTAATTTTAAAATACTAGCACCACAGATTGAGCCAATGAAAGAAAGTGGTAGTAAATATTTTATAGTAGAAAAATCTACTCTACCAGAGCGAACAAAAGAGGCAAAACCGATTGTAGCACCCATAGAAGCAGACACTTTATTCGTAGCTATAGCTGTAACGGGAGGCATGCCAGTAAATAAAAGTGCAGGTAAAGAAATAAGACCACCACCGCCAACTACAGTATCGATAAAAGCTGCGATAAATCCAGTAACAATTAGAAATAAACACATATAGATATTAATATCTTCCATCAAAACATCCTTTCTAAAAATAAATTTAATTTGAGTTAATTAATAATATATTTTATCATAAATTTTTAGGGATAAAAGATATATAGTAAGTTATTTTTGATGATGATGGATATGTTGATAAAAAAAGTCAGTTTTAGTAAAAGCTAAAACTGACTTTTATTTTAATCTTTGTTACTAGAAGTATTGATACCAGCACCAGTTATTGGAATGATAACACGGTAATTATCTGGTTTTCCTTTTTTGAAATATTTTAAAGCACCAGCAACGGAAGCAGCAGCAGTTGGTTCAATATAGATACCTTTTCTACCTACTTGATGTTGAGCTTCGATAATTTCTTCATCATCTACAGTGAGGACTTCACCATTGCTACGAGTAATTGCCATGAGCATTTCTTTTAAACGCATTGGTTTTTCTACACGTATGGAATCAGCTATAGTATAACCAACTTTGGAACCTTTACGTTTTTTCTTGAATGCATTATATAAAGGACAGCAATTTTCGCTTTGAACAGCAATGAATTTTGGTAAACGACCAATTTCTTCAAATCCATAATAAAGACCGAGAAGCATTGTACCATTACCAACAGGAAGGAAAATATATTCAGGTACATGGTCATTTAATTGATGGTAAATTTCATAAGCTAGAGATTTTATTCCTTCAAAGAATAAAGGATTATAGACATGAGAAGCATAATATGTTTTAGATTTTGTAGCTTCTTTTTGAGCTGTTTTCGCTGCAGTATCACGATTACCAATAACAAGGCGAATTTGAGCACCAAATGTTTCAATTTGTTTTAATTTGCCTTCAGCTATATTTTCAGGTACATAAGCAGTACATTTCATATTTGCCGCAGCTGCGTAAGCTGCTATAGCAGAAGCTGCATTTCCTGAAGAATCTTCAATTATGTGTTTTATGCCTAGATTTTTTAGTATGCTAATCATTGTCTTGGCACCACGGGCTTTGAAAGAACCTGTTGGATTTAAGTTTTCCATTTTAAAGAAAAACTCTTGTTTACCAAATTTTATGGGTATAAGCGGTGTTTCAATTTCTCCAATAGAAACTTCTGGTGTTATAGGATCAGTGCTATTTTTATATAATCTAAATAAACCACCACAAGAACAATGGTAAGAAATTGAATTTAATGGATATTCTTTTTTACATTTTTCACAATAAAAATGCATACTAATCATCTCCTAGAAATATTTTTGTAACATAAAATGGGAAATTATTCCTTTGTAGATTTAAGGAAATATTAAAAAATATATTAATATTTAATAAATTAACGAGCGTTATATGTAGGTCATAATTAGATTATTAAGTATATAAATATATATTCTATAGAATAAAATATTTTTCCTTTTAAAATTTTAAATAATGATGAATTTATTAAAAAGGATATAGAAAAAATACAAAAACTTTTGTATGATTATAGTTGAGCATGAAAAAAAGCCTTAATTTATAAGGTTTTTTCAGCTATAAAAACTTTTTTAAAATTTTTTATAAAAAAATTAAAAAAAGGTGTTGACATTTCCTCGTAAAGGTCATATAATAATACATGTTCTCACGGGGAACAAGTGAGAAACGGGGCATGGCTCAGTTTGGTAGAGCACCTGGCTTGGGACCAGGGGGTCGCAGGTTCGAATCCTGCTGCTCCGACCATTAGAAATTATAGGAAGCGAAAGCTTCCTTTTTTTGTTTATTAGCGAAGGCATAAGCTTTCGCTTTTTTTATAAATAAATTTAATTTCGAGGTATACATAATGTCAACTGAAGTAGTAGTTAAGAAATCTTATTTGCAAGTTATTTTATTAGCAATGGGTCATTTTTTTAATGATTTTTATTGTAATTTTTTACCTATCTTATTGCCGATTTTGATACCTAAATTGGGCTTATCACTTACCTTAAGTGGTGCGTTAGTTATGGTTATGTCTTTATCTGCAAATGTGTTACAGCCTGTTTTTGGTTATTTTATGGATAAATATAATTTTAATAAGATTATGCCACTGATTATTCCTTTTGGAGCGGTATTTATCTGCCTTACTAATTGGGCAAGTAATTTTATTGTATTAGCTGCTTTGATTGGACTTAGTGGATTGGCTGTTTCTACATTTCATCCTATGGGTGCTGGTCTAGTCAGTAAAGTGGCACCTGATGGAAAAATATCAACATGTATCTCAATATTTGTAGCTGGTGGCAGTTTTGGTTTTGCATTGGCTCCTATTTTATTAGTTTATTTTATGCAGATGTATAGTTTGGATTATTTACCTATATTGATTATACCTGCGATTATTTTAGGTGTATTGATGTATAGTTCAGGATTATCCAAAGCGCGTTTTGTCAATGAACAAGTAGCTAAAAATATGCATTTTAATTTAGCTCAAATTTTGCAAAATAAACCGTTAATGTTGCTTAATATATCCATGGGACTTAGAGCATGGTTATTTACAGCTCTAGTTACATTTTTACCTTTATGGGCAATAGAAAAAGGCTGTGATAATACTTTAAGTGGTTGGATTTTGACAATATATTTATGTGGTTCTGTAATCGGTGGTTTAATCGGTGGAGCGTTAAATGATAAAATCGGCTATAAAAAAGTAATTTTGTGGGCTTTGATATTTACATTAATTCCCTACAATGTATTTCTTGTTTGCACAGCAAATAGATATATTGATGTATATTGCTTTATTTGTTGGTGGTGGCTTGGTTATGGCAGCAAATCCAGGAGCTATAGTTTGGGGTCAGGATTTATTACCAGATAATCCAGGTATGGCTTCCGGTATGATGCTCGGTTTATCTTTTGGTCTTGGTGGTTTTGGCACAATGCTTACAGGCTCACTTGCTGAAAGTTATGGACTTACTATGGCATTAGCATTGACTGCTATATTATTAGTTATAAGTATTGTATTAGTTTATTTAACTCCAGAAAAAAGAAGACAATAAATTTTATTATGTTTAAACATAAAAAAGGCAAGTAATTTAATTTACTTGCCTTTTGTTTTTATTATATTGTAATCATAATGTAGTTAAGATAAATTCACCTGTGCCGTTTAAGATATATTCACCCATATCAGCAGGAATAAATACACTTTCGCCTTTGGTGATAGTGAAGCTATCACTACCATAAGTCAATGCTATTTGTCCATCTAAAACTAAGATAGAATGGAAACTATCCTTATTAGCGTTTAATGAGCAATTGCCGTGTAAATCAAAATGACTTACATTGAATAATTCACATTGTGCGAGAATTGTTAAATCATAATCTGCAAAAGCTGTAAGCTTAGCGATAGGTTCAGGTTTTCTAGTTGGTGGTTCAAGTTTAGTTACAGCGAGAGCTTTTTCAATATGAAGTTCACGAAGTTTACCGTCTTTGCCCACACGACCATAATCATATACACGATAAGTGGAATTAGAACTTTGTTGAATTTCTGCAATCAATGCTCCTGCACCAATAGCATGGAGTGTACCTGCTTCGATGAAAAATACATCACCTTTTTTTATTGGCACTTGGTTGCAAACTTCAAGAAGAGTATTATCTTTGATGCGACGTTCAAATTCCTGGTGAGAAATTTCATGAGTAAATCCATAGATTAAAGTAGCATCTGGAGTTGCGTCCATTACATACCACATTTCAGTTTTACCAGATTCGCCTTCGTGTAAAAGTGCATATTTATCATCTGGGTGAACTTGTACAGATAAACTTTGTTTAGCATCAATAAATTTAATTAAAATAGGAAAATCTTTATCTTTAGGAGCTTTTGTACCAATTACTTGTTTGCCTACTATTTTAATATATTGGGCTAAAGTTTTACCAGAAAATTCGCCATTACTGATAATGCTTTGTCCATCATGATGGCAAGATAATTCCCAGCTTTCAGCTACAGGATCAATATCAATTTGTTTATTAAATTCATCGCGTAATCTTGTACCGCCCCATAGATAATCTTTAAAAGCTGCATTTAGTTTTAATGGGTAAAGCATTATATCAAATCCTTTCAATTCGCTTAAATAAAATACTAATTTTATCTTATCATTAATTTAATTTTTGTCTAGTAAATTTATGTTAATTTTTATATTATTTAGAAATTCTAAACAATATGTTTTACTTTACATATATTTTTCCGTGTGTTAGGATATAAATAATATTTTTTGTCAAATCTGCACATCTAAATGAGATGTTGCAGATTTTTTGCTATGAAAAACTTTTTGAATGATAATTAATAGCATTTATATTTTTAGGGGATGGGTGATTTTTATGACAGATGCAAATACTTTAAAACGTAATACAGCATGGCTGTCGATTATGTCGAATACTTTATTAGTTATTTTAAAACTAGCTGTTGGTTTATATGTAGGCGCAGTAAGTTTAGTCTCAGAAGCACTTCATTCAGGTGTGGATTTGATTGCTGCTTTTATTGCTTTTTGGGCTGTGCGCAAAGCTGTAGTACCACCAGATAAAGAACATGATTATGGTCATGGTAAATTTGAAAATTTATCATCAGCAGTAGAAGCGTTATTGATTGTAGCCACTGCTATCTTTATTATTTATGAAGCAATACACAAATTTAATACACCATTAGACCCAGAATTTTTACAATATGGTATTTATATCATGTTTATTTCTATTGTAGTAAATATAATTGTTTCTCGTCGCTTGATTGCTGTAGCTAAAAAAACTGATTCTCAAGCATTAGAAGCCGATGGATTGCATCTTCAAGCAGATGTTTGGACTTCTGTAGGTGTTTTATTAGGTCTTGTAGGTATGAAAGTCTTTGGTTTTTTATGGTTAGACCCTGTTATTGCAATTATAGTGGCTTTGATTATATTCCGTGCTGGTTATAAAATGGTAGTAGATAGTGCAAGAGAATTGACTGATAGCAGTTTATCTCAAGAAGATGAAGCGATTATTGGAGAAATAATTTTATCACATAAAGGATTAAAGGGTTATCATCATTTGCGCACTAGAAAATCTGGTTCTGATAGACTTTTAGATGTGCATGTTACTTTTGATAAAGATATGCATTTAGAAGAAGTTCATAATATTTGTGATGATATTGAATGTAAGATAAGAAATAGATTTGGTGGATTTGATATCACTATTCACCCAGAACCAGTAGATGAAAATGGTTCAGTTATAAAAAAAAACTACGTTGAAGCAGTGAGGTAAAGATGGTGGAAAAAGTTCAATATAAAGTAAATGATGTAGTGCGTATGAAAAAAAAGCATCCATGTGGTAGTGATACATGGACAATACTTAGAGTGGGTATGGACTTTGGTTTAAAATGTAATGGTTGTGGTCATTTTGTAATGATGCCTCGTGTAAAATTTGAAAAAATGGCTAAGGCTATAGTGACTGAAGAATAATAAATCTAGGTATTGTATTTTGATTTTGACAATGATATAATTTTTGTGGTTCTAATCATATCATGAATAAGTGGAGAGGTGTCCGAGTGGTCGAAGGTGATTGACTCGAAATCAATTGTACCGAGAGGTACCGTGGGTTCGAATCCCACCCTCTCTGCCATATGTGCATAATAGACCTGCTCATAAGAGCAGGTCTTTTTTGTTTTTATCTGAAAATAAAGATTGAAGGTGGGTAAAAAGATGGTAGAATGTTCAATTTGTCATAAACATATTGATGAAAAAGTAGCTTTAGTCAATACTGATAAAGATGGCAATAAACGTGTTATTTGCCAAGAGTGTTTTAAACAAGAAGCAGGCGTAGATTATGAAACTTTTGCTTACCGTAAAGAAAATGCTAAACAAATTTCAATCGCAGTTATTATTTGTTTGGTGATGACCATTTATGCTTTTGTTGAAAAAGGACCATTGTATGGAGCTTTAGGACTTGTTTTAACTGTACTTATATATTTCTTTTCGGGAAAGATAAAATAATAAAAAATATAAGTAACATAATTATGAGGTGATATTATGGCTTATCGTGAATATGTAGAAAAGGGTTATATGCCTTCTCGAGAAATGATGAAAAAATTTCTCATAGAGCAGATTGACTTTAAACGAAATTTTGAAGTTGTGGATTTATATAATGCTGTAGATAAAATCAGTGCTGAAGATGTGAAGGCAAAAGTCATTTTACCTAAATTGCCAGTGAGCAAAATGGACGGTATTGGTGTTTGTTTTGCAGATTTTAAAAATGGCATACCAGATACTAAAAATTGGCAAGAAGGCAAGGAATATATTTTTGCCAATACTGGCTGTGTAGTGCCAGAGCCATATGATACAGTTATTTTAATAGAAGATGTCCGTTTTGTAGATGGTAAATTAAAAATTTTAGCTAAACCTGAAACAAAGGGACAATTAATCGACCCACCAGGAAGTCTTATCGGTAAAGATGAAGTTTTAGTAAATAAATATGAAAAAATCACAGCACCTCAAGTCGGTTTATTAGCATCAGGCGGTATTAAAGAAGTAAAAGTTATAGCAAGACCAAAGATTGCATTTATTCCTACTGGTGATGAATTAGTTTCATGGCAAAGTGAAGATTATCCAGTAGATAAAAATATAGAGTCAAATAGCATGATGTTATCTGCTTTTTGTAAACAATATCAAGCAGATTTAACTATATTTCCGATAATCCCTGATGATAAAGAAAAAATAAAAGAAGCTCTTACAAAAGCAAGTGAAATAGCAGATATTATCTTAATAAATGCAGGTTCTTCTAAAGGAACAAAGGATTTTACGCTTGATTTATTAGAAACAGAAGGCGAAGTTTTAGTTTACGAATTGGGTTGTAGACCAGGTAAACATTCTAGCTTCTCTAAATTTAACCAAAAACCAGTATTAGGCATTGCAGGCCCTCCAAATGGTGCAGAATTAGCTATGCGTTTTTATTTAAAAGCTATTATACAAGCTTATTATCATCAAAAATTAAGTAGTTTGGAAACTGTAAACATAACTGTGGATTTTGATTTTACAGCACCGAAAAATGCAGATTTTTGCTTGCAAGTTCATATTTTTAAACAAGATGATAAATATCATGCGCAAATAATTAATCCTAAAGGAGTAACAAGAGCTACTTTATTACAAAAATATAACGGTTTTATCTATCAATTAAAGGGTACAAGTTTAAATGTAGGCGATGAAGTAACTGCTGAATTGATAGTTGAACGCAAAGAGATAGAAAATCAAAATTAAGCTTATGTAAAATAGAAATGATGAGGATTTTGAATGCAAGATTGTTTTAAGCGTAATATAGATTACTTGCGTGTATCACTTACAAGTAATTGCAATTTACGTTGCCAGTATTGTATGCCAGAGCAAAAAATAAAGCAGACAGAAGAAATGCTTTCGCAAAAAAATTTAATACATTTAGTGGAATTAATCAGCTCAACGGGTATAAAAAAAATAAGGCTCACCGGTGGAGAGCCATTATTATATCCAAATATTGAAGATTTAATAATAAGATTTAAAGTAATACAAGGTATAGAAAAAATAGTATTGACTACAAATGGCATATTATTATCTAATAAAGTAGATGTTTTGAAAAAAGCTGGTATAAGTGGTATAAATTTAAGTTTAGATTGTATTGATAAAGATTTATTTAGAGAAATTACACGTGGCGGAGATATAGATAAAGTTCTATTAGGAATAAAATTAGCTCAAAAAGAAAATATTCCTTTAAAAATCAACAGTGTAATTATGCAGGGAATAAATGAAAAAGAGATAATTCCCTTGATTGAATTTGCCAATGATAATAAAATAGATTTGCGTTTTATCGAGTTAATGCCGATGAATGTGGCAAAGAATTTTAAAGCGGTAAAAGAAGATGATTTAAAAGCTATAATTAGCAAAAAATATGGAGCTTTAAAACAAATAGATGTATTTGAAGGTCCAGCACATTATTATCAAGTAGAAAATTTATCAATAAAAATAGGATTTATTTCTGCATTATCACATAAATTTTGTGCTAATTGCAATCGTTTACGATTGACATCAACAGGCATGTTAAAACCTTGTCTACATTATAATAGTGGTGTTAATTTAAATGATTTATTGAAAAAGAATGTAACAGATGAAGAAATTTTAGCGATAATAAAGGATACTATTTATCATAAACCTAAAAATCATCACTTAGAAAATGAAGCTTTTTCACAAAAAGAAGATAAATCTATGTCTTTAATTGGTGGATAAGTGATATAATAAATAAATATCACTATATTATATATTTTAATTGAATACAGGAGGTATTTTTAATGAACAAATCTGTACATCCAGTTGATGAAAGATTGCCATTAGGTCAAACGTTTCTCTATGGTCTTCAGCATGTATTAGCAATGTATGCTGGTGCGGTAGCGGTACCACTTATCGTGGCGAATGCTATCGGTCTTAGTACAGAGGATTTAATTTATTTGATTAATGCAGACTTATTTACTGCTGGTATTGCGACTTTAATTCAGACTTTGGGTCCATGTAAAATGGGAAGTAAATTACCAATTGTGCAAGGTGTAACATTTGCAGCTGTTTCGCCGATGATAATGATTGGTCAAGCTGATGGGTTAACAGCGATTTATGGTGCTGTTATAGCCAGCGGGTTGTTCATGTTTTTAATGTCTCCATTTTTTAGCAGATTGGTTGGCTTTTTCCCTCCAGTAGTAACTGGTAGTGTTATTACAATTATTGGTTTGTCTTTATTGCCAGTAGCAGTAAGATGGGCTGGTGGCGGTAATCCAGCTGCTGCAGATTTTGGAAGTATTCCAACTTTATTGTTATCTGCTTTTGTTTTATTGTTAGTAATTATATTCTATCGTTGGTTTTCTGGTGTATGGAGAAATATTTCTGTATTGTTAGCATTGGTAATAGGTACAGTAGTAGCTTCTTTCTGTGGTTATACAGATTTTAGCCATATAGGTAAAGCTGATTGGCTAGGTCTTGTTACTCCTCTTCATTTTGGTGTACCAACTTTTGATATTCCAGCAATTATTGTAATGATTTTAGTTATCTTAGTTGTTATGACAGAAACTACTGGTGATATTATCGCTGTAGGTGCTATCGTAGGTAGACCAGCAGACCAAAAAACAATTACAAGAGGTCTTCGTGCTGATGGTTTCTCCACTTTACTTGGTGGTATCTTAAATACTTTCCCTTATACAGCATTTGCTCAAAACATCGGTCTTATTACACTCACAAATGTAAAAAGCCGTTTTGTTGTAGCTGGTTCTGGTGTAATTTTAATGTTATTAGGTTTATTCCCTAAAATGGCAGCTTTAGTTGCATGTATTCCAGCTCCTGTACTTGGTGGTGCTGGTATCGCTATGTTTGGTATGGTAGCAGCAAATGGTATTCGCGTATTAGCGAAAGTTGAATATGAAGGCGAAGGCAATTATAATGTCTTAATCGTAGGTATCAGCCTTGCAATGGGTCTTTTATCCATGGCTGTTCCTGAAATCTTCAAACATTTAACTGGCATTTGGAGCATTATCTTCCATAGTGGTATTACAATCGGAAGTTTAACAGCAATTATTTTAAATGCTATTTTAAATAGAAATAATAAATTAAAAAAATAATAAATAATAAAAGAAACTCCTTTAGTTTTTAGCTAAAGGAGTTTTTTATTGTTAGGAAATATGTGGTAAACTTTTATTAAATCATTTGATAAAAAAGTAAAAATAAAATTTTTATAAATTTAATTGATTGAAATTGGGAGGAGGATATTTATGATTTTTTGTAAAAGTGGTGGTTGTAGTGCCAAATTAGGACCGAAGGTTTTAAGTAAAGTTTTATCTAAACTGCCTAAATTTGAAGATGAAAATTTATTAGTGGGTTTTGATTCAAGTGATGATGCTTCTGTATATAAATTGACAGATGATATTGCAATGATACAGACATTGGATTTTTTCCCACCAATGGTAAATGACCCTTATATTTTTGGGCAGATAGCAGCAACAAATGCAGTAAGTGATATTTATGCTATGGGTGGCATAGTAAAAACTGCACAAAATATAGTGTGTTTTCCTGAAAATGAAGATTTAAATATTTTAGGGCAGATAATGGCTGGTGGAGCTAGTAAAATCATGGAAGCTGGCGGAATTTTATCTGGTGGTCATTCTGTAAATGATGAAAGTATAAAATATGGTTTGGCAGTAACAGGTATTGTCAATCCTCAAAAAATATATCAAAATAATACTATAGAATTAAATGATGATTTAATTTTAACAAAGCCACTAGGTGTAGGTATTATTATGGCGGCAAATTCTGTTGGTGAAGCAAGTGATGAGGCTATGCAAAAAGCCATAAAATCCATGACTACTTTAAATAAAAGAACGGCAGAAATAATGACTGATTATGATGTTCATGCTTGCACTGATGTAACAGGCTTTGGTTTTATTTGTCATCTTTTGGAAATGGTAGCTAAAGATTATAGTGTAGATGTTTATGCAGATAAATTGCCAATTATCAAAGAAGCTCTGACTTATGCAGATAATTTTTTAATCACAAGTGCAGGTCAGAGAAATCGTAATTTTGCAGGAGATAGAGTTTCTTTTGCAGATGAAATATCTTTTGCTATGCAAGAAGTTTTATTCGATCCACAAACTTCTGGCGGTTTATTGATAAGCGTAAATTCTAAGGATAGTAAATCTTTAGTGGAAGAAATGCAAAAAGCAGAGATAGATGCTCGCATTGTGGGCAAGGTGACAAATTTAAATAAATATAAAATAAATGTTATGTAATTTTTTTAGAGGTGATTTTTATGGAAAAAACTATAGATGCTAGAGGTCAGGCTTGTCCAAAACCACTTGTAATGGCTAGAGATACATTAAAAACTTTGACACAAGATGATAAATTAAATGTAGTTGTCGATAATTTAGTTTCTGCACAGAATTTGGAAAAAATGGCAAGCCAGATGAATTTACCATCTCAAAAAGTACAGCAAGGTACAGATTATATAGTATCTTTGTTTGTAAAAAAATCCATGTTCATTCCTCAACAAGAAGAAATAAAATGTGAAGTGCCAACCAAGACAGATAATTCTTTTGTCGTTGTAGTCAGCAGTAATGTAATGGGTCATGGCGATGATAAATTAGGCAGTATTTTGATTAAAGGCTTTATTTATTCTTTGACATGTTTAGAAACTTTACCTAAAGCTGTTATTTTTTATAATAGTGGTGTTAAATTAGCAGTTGAAGGTTCTGAAGTATTAGAGGACTTAAAGACTTTAGCTGATGCTGGTGTAGAAATAGTAGCTTGTGGCACTTGTTTAGAATTTTATCAGTTAAAAGAAAAATTAGCTGTAGGTAAAATCGTAAATATGCTTGATATTGTAGAGCGTCAAGCAAAAGCGACGAAAGTGGTAAAACCATGATTTATTTTGACCAAGCAGCAACGAGTTATTATCGTCCAGATTGTGTAGTTACTGCTGTTATTGAAGCGTTAGCTAATGCTGGCAATTCATCAAGAAGTGCAACAGGGCCATCTATTTGGTCTTCGCGAATTGTTTATGAAGCACGTGAAAAAATTGCTACTTTATTTAATGCCAAACCAGAAAATGTGGCATTTACTTCTGGGGTAACAGAAAGTTTGAATTTAGTCATAGCATCTTTTTTTAATAAAGGGCATATCATAACTACAGCAAATGACCATAATTCTGTATTGCGCCCATTATATCTACGTGATGGCGATTTGGATTTAACCATAATTCCTGTAGATAAAGATGGAAATTTTGAATATGAATTGATGGAAAGAGCTTTTCGTCCTGATACTTTGGCTGTGATTACAACAGGAGCATCAAATGTTACTGGTAATCTCATGGATATACAGCGTATAGGAACTATAGCTTATGAACATAATGCTTTATTTATTTTAGATGCTGCTCAAGTAGCTGGTTTAATACCGATAGACATGGAAAATTTCAACATAGATATTTTATGTTTTACAGGTCATAAAGAATTATTTGCTCCGCAAGGTACAGGTGGTATAGTTTTGCGAGAAGGTCTTCACCCTGTACCTGTGAAAGTTGGTGGCAGTGGTTTTTATAGTTTTGCGAAAAATCACCCAGATATGATGCCAAATGTATTTGAAGCGGGAACAGCAAATGTTCATGGTATTGCAGGACTTAATGCTTCTGTAGATTGGATTTTAAAAAATGGTTTAGATACAGATGCACTTTTGTTGGCAAAAGATTTTTATGAAGGTCTAAAAAATATTGAAGATGTAAAAATCTATGGCTGTTTTAAAAGAAATCGTGTACCAGTGATAAGTTTTAATATCAAAGATATAGATTCTTCGATAGTTGCAGATAGATTATGGATGGAATACAGCATTGCTGTCCGCAGTGGTATACACTGTGCGCCACTTATTCATCAGGCTTTAGGAACTGATAAACAAGGCACAGTGCGTTTTAGTTTTTCAAGATTTAATACACAAGAAGAAGTAAAACAAGCATTAATAGCAATAAAAGAAATCAGGGACGATTTATGTCAAGATTAGGAAAATCTTTAAAGTTAGTGATAACATTTGATAATCCAACACATGCTTTTGCTTTTGAATCTGCTTGTAAAAAAGGAAATATCGCTGGCAGATTATTGCCTGTACCTGTGGAGCTTACAGGTGGCTGTGGCATTGGTTGGACTAGTAAAATAGAAGATAAATTTATAGTAGAAGATTTTATAAAACAAAATAATTTAGCAGTTGGTCATATTTTAGAGCTTGAGTTTTAGTCTTGAAGTTCATTTAATATGGATAATGTATCTACATCTACTAATTCTTTAGCAGAATTCACTTCGACTAAAGTTAATTCATCAAGATGTTTTTGAATGACAACGCGACCGCCTTTATCTCCTTGGATAGCGAGTAATTCTGGCACGTATTTTTGAGCGAAAATCACAGGATTACCTCTTTTCCCTTTATGCGATAGAGCGCAGATATTATCTTTTTTTTGCCATGTTTGATAAAGCTTATTTAGACTTGTAAATGTCAAAAATGGTTGGTCGCAAACGATGAATAAATAGCCGTTAATATTATTATCATTTGTATTATCAGCAGAAGATAATTGTTGGCTGGCTCTTATGGCTAATTGCATAGAATGAGATTGACCCAAATGAGTATCATAGTTAGGAACGACTATTATATTTGGGTCAATTTTTTTGGTGATTTCAGGATATTTAGTAACTAAAATTGTCTGCTTAGGATTTAGTTTTTTGATTAAATTTAAAGTATATTGATACATAGGGATATTATTTATAGGATAAAGCAATTTATTCGCACCGAAACGAGAGCTATTGCCAGCAGCTAAAATAACAACGCATAGAGATTTTTTATACATAGAAAACACCTCATAGGAGAATAAATTTATGTTTTTAGAATATACAAAGAAAAAGTTGATTAATAAAAGTATAGTAGAGTATTTGCAAGTGAAAAATCAAGATATAATTTCTGTATCTGGAGCAGGTGGTAAAACTTCTACGATAAAATTATTAGCTAAAAATTTAGTGCGTGAACATAAGAAAATTTTGATTACAACAACGACAAAGATGTTTAAAACAGCAGATGCTATAACGATAAGAGATAAAAATTTATTAAAGCAAAAATTAAAACAGCAAAATTGGGTATTTACTGGTCAAGATTATGGGGAAAAAATAAGTTCATGGGACGAAGAATTTTTGCGAGAAATCATATTTTTGGCAGATATAACTTTGATTGAAGCTGATGGAGCAAAAAGATTGCCATTTAAATTCCCCAAACAAAATGAACCCGTTTATATATCTTCATCAAATAAAGTAGTGTATATCGTAGGCATGAGTGCATTAAATCAGCCGTTAAAATCTTTATGTAGAGCCGAACTTTTAGCAAAGTTTTTACAAAAGCAAGTAAACGAAAATCTGACAAAAAATGATATAATAAAAGTGATATCAAGTGAACAAGGAGCAAGAAAAGATATAGGTAAGCGAGATTTTTTCGTTATCCTAAATCAAGTTGATACTTTGTTTGCTTTAAAAGAGGCTATATTTATAGCTGAAAAATTGACAGAATGTAAAATAAAAGTGGCGATAAGTAGTTATCGTGATGAGTTTTAGAAAGTAAAAATAGAGAAGGTAAAGGTAATTTTAATGGAAAAGATATTGATAAAAGGCGCTGGCGATTTAGCATCAGGTATTGCTTGGCGATTACAACGAGCAGGATTTCCGATTATTATGACGGAGATAGAAAAGCCTTTGACTGTGAGATTGACAGTGTCTTATTCTAATGCTGTTTATGAAAATGAAGTGAATATAGAAGGAATAAAAGGAAAGTTAGTAAATAATTATCAAGAGGCACAAGAAGTTATTGCACAAGATAAAATTGCTGTAATTGTTGATGAAAATGCTGATATTGCGAAAGAGTATAAACCAGATATTATCATTGATGCTATAATGGCTAAGAAAAATATAAATACAAAAATTGATGATGCACCGATTGTCATTGCTGTAGGGCCTGGATTTACAGCTAAAAAAGATTGCGATTATGTTATTGAAACGAAAAGAGGTCATTTCTTAGGTAAGGTAATCGAAGATGGCAGTGCTATAAAAAATACAGGTGTTCCAGGAAATATTGGTGGTTATACTGTAGAGCGAATTATCAGAGCTAATGGCGAAGGTGTATTTAAATCCGTGGCAAAAATTGGTGATTTTGTAAAAAAAGGCGATATTGTAGCCTATGTTGATGATAGAGAAGTAACAGCCTTAATAGATGGTATTGTCCGCGGTATGTTGCATGATGGCATTGTAGTTACAGATAAGATGAAATGTGGAGACATTGACCCACGAGCAGAGCAAAGCCATTGTTTCAGTATATCTGATAAATCTAGAGCTATAGGTGGCGGTGCTTTAGAAGCTGTATTATATGGCTTGAAAAATTTGAGAAAGCAGGGCAAAAAATGATTACAATAAAAGCTTTTTGGCAAAAAGTGCAGACACAATTAAAAGCAAATAATCCTGTAATTTTGGCAATGGTCATGGAGAAAAAAGGTTCTGCTCCGCGCGGAGTAGGTGCACATATGCTTATTTTATCTGATGGCTCAACGGTGGATACAATTGGCGGTGGTCCTTTAGAATATTTGGCTATACAGGAAGCTAAACAAAATTTAAAAAATGGTAAATCCATAGTGCAGACTTTTTCTTTAAATAATGCTACTGCTGGTGAATATGGTATGGTTTGTGGCGGTCAGTTGACAGTTGCTCTATATTGTTTACAGCAAAAAGATTTAGTTCAAGTGGAAAAAGCATTAACTTTAATCAATACAAAAAATAAAATCGTTTTGAACTTAAGTTGGCAAAATGAAAACTTTGACTTTAAAGTTTATGACTTAGCGGAAAGTTTTGCTTTGAAAGAAAAGTTGACTAAAAAATCTTTATTGCAGATGGATACAACAAATCAATCTGGGCAGTATTTAGAAATCATGAAGCAAAGCCCTAGAGTTTATTTGTTCGGTGGCGGATATGTAGCTCAAGAGGTCGCAAAATTATTGCCAAATTTAGAATTTGAATATATAGTGCTTGAAGAACGCAGTGAATTTGCTAAAAAAGAATTATTTCCAGATGCTAAACGCATTGTAGTTGTAGATTATGCAGATTTTAGTAAGCAAGTGGAAATAAAAAATAGTGATTATGTAATAGTTGTAACTAATGGTCATACAAAAGATACTTTGGTTTTAGAAAGTTTATTGAAAAATCCTCCAGCATATATTGGCGTGATTGGCAGTAGACATAAAAAAATTCATGTAGAAAATTATTTAGCTGAAAAAGGCTTTAGCGAAGATTTAATAAAACAAATTATCATGCCTATAGGGCTAGATATTAAAGCGGAAACACCTTCCGAAATTGCAATTAGTATTGTAGCTCAGTTAATTCAAAAAAGAGCTCAGTAAAATAATTTTAGATGGGAGAAAAATAGATGTTTGGATTAGGTATACCAGAATTAATTTTAATTTTAGTAATTGCTTTAGTGGTATTTGGCCCTAAGAAATTGCCAGAAATAAGTAAGGCTTTAGGTAAAAGTATAAAAGAATTTAGAAATTCAACATCAGATATCACAGATACAGTGAATACTGTTAAAGATGTAACTGATGTGGCTAAAAAATTAAAATAATAAATTATAAATGAGGAAAATATGGCGAATTTTACGCATTTTAATCAAGATGGTGAAGCTATCATGGTTGATGTCAGTCAAAAAGACATTACCATGCGTATAGCTATTGCCGAAGGTAGTATAAAAGTAAATCAAGAAGTTTTTCGTTCAATCAAAGAACAGACTAATAAAAAAGGTGATGTATTAGCTGTTGCTAGGATAGCTGGTATTATGGCAGCGAAAAAAACAAGTGATATGATACCGCTTTGTCATCCATTATTTATTACAAAAGTTACGATTGATTTTGAATTAGACGAAGACAATTATATGATAAAAGCTATTGCGACAACAAAAGTCAATGGTAAGACTGGCGTTGAGATGGAAGCACTCCATGCTGTATCAGTTACTTTATTGACGATTTATGATATGTGCAAGGCTATAGATAAAAGTATGGAAATATCAGATATACGTCTATTGCATAAAGAAGGCGGAAAATCTGGCGTTTATGATTATGAAAAATAATAAGGAGTATAGATTTTAATTGATGGGAAAAATTTTAGCTGTATGTATCAGTGAACAAAAAGGCACTTTAAAAACTGCTGTAGATAAGGGCTTGATGATAAAAGATTTTGGTTTAGAACATGATGCTCATGCTGGAAAATGGCATCGTCAGATAAGTTTATTAGCAGTGGAAGCGGTGAGAGCTTTTGAAGAAAAATATAATTTCAAAGTTCCTGCTGGTGCATTTGGCGAAAATCTTTTAGTTGAAGGTATTGATTTAAAAAATTTGCCGATTGGTAAAAGATTGAAAGTAAATGATATTTTATTGGAAATCACTCAGATAGGTAAAAAATGCCATTTAGGTTGCAATATTCAAAAGCAAACAGGTGAATGTATTATGCCTAATGAAGGTGTATTTGCGATTGTATTAAACGGCGGAGAAATTAAAGCACAAGATACAATTTTTGTAGAAGCTTGAGAAGGTGGAAGAAATGTTTGAAGTGGCGATAATCACTGCAAGTGATAAAGGTGCAAAAGGTCTTCGTGAAGATTTAAGTGGTCCATGTATAAAGCAGATTGTAGAAGAGTCTGATTATAAAGTAGTATCCATGGAAATTTTGCCAGATGATAGAGCTTTGTTGGCAGACAAAATGATAGAGCTTGCGGATAAAGAAATTCCTTTGATTTTGACAACAGGTGGTACAGGTTTTTCGCCAAGAGATAATACACCTGAAGCGACAAAAGATGTAATTGAAAGAGAAACACCAGGAATTTCTGAAGCTATGCGTATGTATAGTTTAAAAATTACACCAAGAGCTATGTTAAGTCGAGCAACTTCAGGCATTAGAAAAAAATCTTTGATTATTAATTTGCCGGGAAGTCCTAAAGCTGTAAGAGAATGTTTGGAATATTTATTGCCAACATTAGACCATGGTCTTAAAATTATGCTTAATTTAGATAGTGAATGTGCTAGAAAATAATAAAAAAATTAGATGTAGCTTCTTATAACTAAATATTTAAATGATTTTAAATATGAATCAAATAAAATGGTTTATTTAAATTAAAACCATTTTATTTGATTTTTTTATTAAATTTTTTATTTAATTCAATCGTTTAAAAATATACTTAGATAATAAAGCTTCTATTATAAAGAAAATACATAGTAAATAAAATACAAATTTTATACCTATACCATGGGCGATAAAACCTAAAAGTGCAGGCCCTAAAATTACGCCAGTATAGCCCATGCAAGTTATAGCAGTAACGGCTGCATTTATTGGCATATCATTTTGATTCTTAAGTAAAGAATAAAGTACAGGTACAATATTAGCAGATCCTAAGCCAATACAGATAAAACCAATTGGCATCAAATAAAAATTATCAATAAGAACTACCAATAAGAAACCAAGTCCAGAGATAAGAGCCCCAAATACACAAATTTGTTCTTCTCCAATATATTGAACTGCTCTATCACCTATAAAACGAATTATAAGCATTGCTACAGAAAAAATAGCATAACCTATACCTGCTAAAGATAATTCCAAGTTTTTAGTTTCTGTTAAAAATATACCACTCCAATCCATTATAGCTCCTTCTGCTAAAAAACTTATGCAAGCTAAAATGCCAAATAAAATAACAATACCATGTGGTATAGCTATTGGTTTTTCGTTATTAGCACCTTTATATGTTAAAAAATATGGGCTAGCAATTAAACAAAATATAAATATTATAATGCCATGAATAATTGATATCATTGTAATATCTAAGCCTTGTTTGGCTAATATACTAAATAGACCAGCACTGCAAAAACAACCTACACTCCAAAAAGCATGCATACTAGACATAATACGTTTTTTCGATAATTTTTCTACTATTACGGAATTTATATTCATTGTAACATCTATTGTTCCCATAATAGAACCAAATAACAATAAAAATATGACAAGTGACCATATATTATTAAGTGAAGAAATGATTATTAAAATTAAAGCAAATAAGATAATATTTATTTGTAACATTTTTTTACAACCTAATTTTTGATTTAAAATTCCAGCAATGGGCATAAAGACAAATGCACTAACTCCTATGCATAATAATAATAGACCTAAAATATTATCACCAATTTGTAAACGTTCTTTGATAACTGGTATCATTGGTGCCCATGTAGTAATAGTAAATCCTGCTAAAAAAAATGCACATCGTGCAGCATATTGTTCTTTTTTTCCTGCTTTATATTGACTTAAATATTTATCTTTTGTATCCATAAAAAGTTCCTTTCTATTATTTTATACTTTTGAGAAAGTATAAAATTTATAACAAGTTATCTTGATAGTATAGTTTTATTATAAGAAGATGTTATTATGATAAGTAAAGATTATTAGTCAGAATTTTGGGCTCGTGTGTTATCTTCAGCTAATGTTTTTATGGTTAATTGATATAGATTTTTGTAATAATAATGTTGTTCATTATTGAAAATAATTAAAATAGGTTACACTAAAATCAGTCGATATAAATAAGATTGATAATAAAAATATATTAGTTTAATTGATGTCTATGAATATTATACAAAACATGTCTATTGTAAAATTATTTGGTGAAAATAATTTAATCAATACCATGAATATTATAAATTAAGATTTGGCTATTATTGATAATTATAAAAATTCTTATAGTATATAAGAATTTTTAAGGTTTAATAATAAATAAAATTAATAATTTCAAGCAATAAGTTCTAAAATATTATTTTCTGGACCTAAAACATAGCTTTCATAATAGCCATCACCTGTTGTACGTGGTTCACTTAAAATTTCATATCCATCATTTTTTAAACAGGCAGTTAATTCATCAACTTTTTTTTGTTGCCTAAACTAAAAGATAAATGAATTAATCCTTGGCGATATAGGATAAATTCTGTTTTTGCTATGTTGGTACGAGTCATGAGTTCTAAACGGGTGTTACCTTCAAATGATAGAAAATATGTGGATAATCCAGTTTTAGGATTGTGATATAAATTGTTAGCGATAGCATTGAAGTACTTAATAAAAAATTCTTTTGTAGTTTCTAAATTTTCTACATAAATAGCAATATGGTCGATTTTCATAAAAATTTCTCCTTGTTTTAATTATTAAATTGTATGAGCAATAGGTTTCATTTTGTCAAATGTATAGATATATTTAAACTCTAAGTTTTTTAATATTTGTTTAGTCTCTTGGATTTTAAAGCCATATTGGTCAACATCATGACCGTCAGAACCAATGGTTATAATATCGCCACCTAATTTTTTATAGAGTTTTAAAATTTCAACGGAAGGCGTTAAATCTTTTAGACCATAACGATAACAAGAAGTATTAATTTCAATGCCTTTATGATCATTTATGACTTGTTTTAAAATCTCATTTACAAGGTCAAAGACTTTATTGAAAGGATAAATCCCTTTTTGGTCGTAACGATTAATCATATCTAAATGACCGAGAACACAATAATCTTTATATTGCTGGATTACTTTTAAAATTTCTTGGTAATAAAGTTCATTATATTCTTGTTGTGTTTTCCCTTGTTGAAAAGCTTGGTTCCAAAATTCAAGATTATCGACTTGATGACAAGAAAGTATTATAAAATCAAAGGGATAACTAGCAAATGTTTTGGCAAATTGATTGATAGTATGTGTTTGCATACCAAATTCCATGCCGAATTTTAGTTTTATTTGGGGAGAAAATAATTTTTGATAATATGTAAATTTTTCAAGGTATTTTTGACAATCACAATTTAAATCTGTTTTTACACCATAATCAATATGTTCAGTAAAACAGATTTCATCGAAATTTTTAGCTATTGCTGTTTGGATAGCTTTTTCCATAGAACAAGTAGAGTCATCACTAAATTCAGTGTGCATATGATAATCAGCTAGCATGATAAAACCTCCTAAAATAATTAATTATAGAGTCATAATAATATATAATAAGGGATAATACTATCAATATTGACCGAGTTTTTTATAACAATAATCTGCTGAGGATGAGCTTTATGTATATAATAGAAAATAATTTAGAAGTAGTAGAATATGAAAATTTATTATTGCCAATATCTATAAAGATAAGAGAATTAATACAATATAAAAATAAAAGAGCTTTATGTCATTGGCATGATGATATAGAAATTATAAAAATTTTATCAGGTTCAATGAATTTTTATATAAATGGAGAAATTTTTCATTTAATAAAAGATGATATTTTAATTGTAAATTCAAAGCAGATACATTATGGTTATGAATATAATCATGATGATTGTAAATTTATTTGTTTAATGGTAAATCCTTCAGTATTAAAAATTAATAAAGCTATGTATCAAGAATATGTAATTCCTATTATTGAGAATAATGGTCTATTGGCATGGTGTTTGAAAAATAATGAAGGAAAACAATTAGATAGAATATTATTTGCATTAATAGATTGGCAGGAAAAATCTTGTAGAGCAAAAGAATGGAAATTGTTGTCTTTAGTATATGATTTATGGTATCAAATATATAATTTAATAGATAATGACAAAAATTTAAATTTAATAAAAGATGATACTTTTGATGATGTGAATATATTTAAACAGATGGTAATATTTATTTATCAAAATTATAAAAAAGCAATAATTTTGCAAGATATTGCAAAATCTGGAAATGTAGGTAAAAGTAAGTGTTATGAACTTTTTAAGCGATATGTAAATAAAACACCAAATGATTTTGTTAATTTATATAGGTTAGAAAAAAGTAAGATTTTATTGAAGAATGAAGATTTATCAATTACAGAAGTTGCATTAGAATGTGGATTTAATAGTGGAAGTTATTATGCAGAACTTTTTAAAAAATATAATGGATGTACTCCAAGAAATTTTCGTAAATATAAAAAATAATCTGTTCATCTAAAAAGAAAATGAACAGATTATTAAAAGTTGAAAGCTATTAATAGTTTTTATAAAGAATGCGAATGGAGTTTAAAATACAAATCATAGCTACGCCAGTATCAGCAAAAACTGCTGCCCACATGGAAGCAAATCCCATAAGACCGAGTATCATGATGAGTATTTTTACACCTAAGGCAAAGACTACATTTTGCCATGCTATGCGAATGGTATCACGAGAAATATTTATTGCTTGGAAAATAGAATGAACTTTAGAATTCATAAATACTACATCAGCAGCTTCAATGGCGGCATCAGCACCACTACCCATAGCAGCGCCAACATCAGCACCAGCGAGAATAGGAGCGTCGTTTATACCATCGCCGACAAAAAATACATTACCATGTTCTTGTCTAAGTGAGGATAATTTTTTTAATTTATCTTCAGGTAAAAGTTTAGCATGAACTTTATCAATGCCTACTTCATTAGCTACAGCATAAGCACTATGTTCATTATCACCTGTGAGCATAGCTGTAGTTAAACCTAAGTTTTTTAATTTAGTGATAGTTGATTTTGCATCATCTTTGATAGTATCATCAATAACAATAGAGCCAGCATATTTACTATCTATACCAATAAATATTTCTGTACCAGCATTAATAGGTAAATCATCAGGTAAAGCAATATTAAATCGTTGCATTAAGCGTTTATTACCACAATAAATTTTTTGTTTATCAATAGTGCAAATTATGCCTTCGCCAGCAATTTCTTGATTATCAGTAGTAGTTTTTAAATTGAGTTTTTGTTTAGTGGCTTCATTGATAATACTGATAGCAATAGGGTGAGAGGAAATTTTTTCACAACTAGCACAAAGAGAAAGTAATTCTTCTTTTGTGTAATTGTTTGCAGGATTTATAGTTTTAACTGTGAAATTACCATGAGTCAGTGTACCTGTTTTATCCATGACGATAGTTTTTATATTTTTTAGAGCTTCTAAAGCTAGACCACCCTTAAATAAAATTCCTTGTTTGGAACCACTGCCGATACCAGAAAAGAAAGCAAGTGGCACACTTAATACTAAAGCACAAGGACAACTAATTACTAAAAAAGTCAAAGCTGTATAAATCCAATGTTCCCAATCACCTGTAATCAATGAAGGAATGATAGCTGTAAGCGTAGCTACTAAAACGACAATAGGAGTATAAATTCTAGCAAAACGAGTGATGAATTTATCTATTTTAGGTTTATTAGCAGCAGCATTTTCTACAGCTTGTAAAATGCGCGAAACCATAGATTCAGATAATGGCTTTTCCACTTTCATTTTGATAGCACCAGAAATATTCAAACAACCAGAAGTGATAGAGCTATTAGGGGCAATTTTTATTGGAACGGGCTCGCCAGTAACAGGTGATGTATCCAAACGGCTTTCTCCTTCAATGACAATGCCATCAACAGGAATTCTATCACCAGCACGAACTAATAAAATATCGCCGACTTTGGCTTCATGAGCAGAAATAACAGAAATTTTATCACCATGGAGAAGATTTACTGTTTCAGGTCGTAAATCAACAGCGTCCATGATTTGACTGCGACTTTTTTCTGTAGCACGTTCTTCAAAATATTCTCCAATGCGATAAAATAGCATAACACCGACAGCTTCAGGATATTCTTTGATAGCAAATGCTCCCAAAGTTGCGATACTCATAAGAAAGTTTTCATCGAAGACATTGCCATGAAATAAATTGGTGATGGCAGTTTTTAGTACATGGAAACCTAAAATTAAATAAGCTACGATATAAAGATAAAGTGTGTATTGGTCAGGTACAAGAGAGGTAAATTCGCCAATGACAAATAAAATAGCACCAAATACAATTTCAATAATATCAATGGTTTTTTCATCAAAAAATTTTTTTGTATTTTGATGAGATTTTGAAGAAGCTTCATCAGCATTTATGATTTTTACCCCATTTTCAATAGAATTAGCTATTTTATTTATTTGAGGTAAAAGTACATCAGGATTTTGAGCTACTATTTTTAATTTTTTAGTAGCAAATGTCAATTGAGCAGATTTGATTTCAGGTAATTCGTTTAATTTTTTTTCTATTTTAGCACCACAGTTAGCACAATCTAGATTTTCGATTAGATAGATTTTTTCTTTATAATTAGAAGTATTTTCTTCAAGTTGAGAGATTATAGTGCCAGGTTCAATTTTGTCTGCTATTTTTTGAATAGTAGGTAATAATTCATCAGGATTTTTAGCTGTTAAAGTTAATTGTTTAGTCAAAATAGAAATAGTAGCGTTATCTACATCAGATAATTCGTTGATTTTTCGTTCGATTTTGGCAGCACAATTAGCACAATGGATATTGATTGAATATGCTTTTTGTTTGTGATTATTATTATCAATAGATAAATTAGAAGTAGTAGCCATATGTACGCCTCTTTTCTAAAATAATTACATACCCCCAGGGGTATTATCTTTACGTCTTTAGTATACCCTATGGGGTATACGATGTCAAGAATGAATATCAATAATGATTAAATTTTTATTTGACTCAATATAAATTTTGACTAGAATTATTTAGTATAAATATTTGTATAGATTTTAAGTAAAAATTTAGTCATTGAGGAGAGATTTTAATGAAGAACAATGAAAAAATAATTTTTCGTTTAGCCAAAATAGATGATGCAGAAAAATTAGTAGAAATTTATGCTCCCTATGTAAAAAATACAAATATCACTTTTGAATATGAAGTACCAACAATTGACGAATTTAAACAGCGTATAACAAAAATAATGTCGAAATTTCCTTATATTGTAGCTTGTATTGGTGATGAAATAGTAGGTTATACATATGCTTCTACTTTTAGAGAACGACAAGCTTATAATTGGTGTGTAGAAACTTCTATTTATATTAATGAAAAATATCAAGGTAGAAAAATAGGAGAAATTTTATATACGAAATTAGAAGCGATTTTAAAATTGCAAAATATAACTAATTTAGTAGCAAGCATAACATATCCCAATCCGCAAAGTATAGTTTTTCATGAAAAATTTAATTATAAGAAAATAGCTCATTTTACAAAATGTGGTTATAAACAAAATTATTGGTATGATATGATTTTCATGGAAAAAGTGATAAATAAACATGAAACATTGGCAAAAGAAATTATTTATTTACCTGATTTAGATAAAAATTTAGTGGAAAAGATATTGCAGAAATAATAATTTGATTTGCAGTATTAATGGATAATGCCTATAATATAATATATTAAATTAAATAGAGATAGGTGCGTAAGCTTAATAAGGAAACTGGAAGAGCCAGTACGGTCCCGCCACTGTAAGGGGAGCTATTTTCAATTATGTCACTGAAATAATTTATTTTGGGAAGGCGAAAATTAGCGAGGAACCTAAGTCAGGAGACTTGCCTATTGGAAAAACACCGTGAAATTTATAGATGATATATTTTTCAGACTCACGAGAGATGGGCAGGTGGAGAATTTTTCGTAGAAATACGGGATAAGTCTATCTCCCTGCCCAAAGGGAGATTTTTTTATGCGTAAAGAAATGAAAAGTGGCTATACAACAGGTTCTTGTGCAGCTGCTGGTACAAAAGCTGCTATACTTGCTTTGCAGGGAAATGTGGTTCAAGAAATTGAATTATACGCTCTAAGTGGAGAATTATTACATATTCCCATTAAAAATGTAGAGCTTACATCAACTGGAGCAAAGGCAGAAGTCATAAAAGATGCTGGTGATGACCCAGATATCACACATGGGGCTTCTGTATTTACGGAAGTAAAAATAAACAAAGATGATGATAAAATCAATTTTTATGCTGGCTTAGGTATTGGAAAAGTTACAGAGGCAGGTTTGTCTATTCCGCCAGGAGAGCCAGCAATAAATCCAGGGCCACGAAAAATGATGACGAAAGTCGTTCGTGAATTATTGCCAGAAGGTTATGGTTGTGATATTACGATTTCTATTCCTAAAGGAGTGGAACTAGCGAAGAAAACGCTTAATCCTATATTAGGGATAGAAGGCGGTATTTCTGTAATTGGCACTACTGGCGTGGTGCGTCCAATGTCTGAAGAAGGCTTTAAAAATTCGCTTACACCGCAGATTTCTGTAGCCAAAGCAAATGGCTTTGATGATATTATTTTTGTTCCTGGGAAAATTGGTGAAAATATCGCTAGTAAATTAAACCTTCCAGCAAAAGCTATGGTACAGACAAGTAATTTTATCGGTCATATGCTGGAATTTGCTGCTGATGAAGGAATTAAATCAGTGCTTTTATTTGGTCATTTAGGTAAATTAGTAAAAGTAGCTGGAGGAATTTTCTATACACATAGTAAAATAGCTGATGCTCGCTTGGAAATATTAGCTTCTTATGCTGCTCTTTTAGGTATGGATAAAAAAGGCGTAGAAGAAATTTTTAAAGTGAAGACAACAGAAGCAGCTATGCCAATTATTGAAAGATATGGATTGCTAGAAAAAGGTTTTTATGATTTATTAGCTAAAAGGGCTAGTCTTCGCAGTGAACAACATGTATTTAATGCTTTCAAAGTAGGAACTGTGATGGTTACTTTGAAAGGTGAAATTTTGGGCATGGACGATAATGCAAGAGAAATAGGTGGTAGATTAGGTTGGAACATAAAATAATTGTGGCTGGAATTGGCCCAGGGGCGAAAGAGTATGTCATTCCTATGGCTATGCAAGCTATAAATGAAGCAAAAGTTTTAGTTGGGGGAACGAGAGCATTAAATGAATTTTCCCATCAAGGTCAAAAAACTTTTGCTATAAAAGCAGATATCACTGCTGTGATGGATTTTATAAAAGTTGAATTAAACGATAATGATGTAGTAGTGATGGTATCTGGCGATCCAGGATATTATTCTTTGTTAAGTGCTTTGCGTAAGAATTTTCCTTTAGAAAATATAAAAGTAATTCCAGGGCTAAGTTCCATGCAAACAGCTTTTGCTAAGATAGCACTTCCATGGCAAGAAGCTAGTCTACTTAGTTTTCATGGACGTGTGCCAAGTGATGAAGACTTAAAATATTATCCAGGTCGCATAATCGGTATGCTCACAGATAATAAATTTAATTCTAATGCTATAGCCACATATTTGATAGCAAGAGGTTGGGATAAAAATGCAAGAGCATATATTTGTTCTAGACTTTCTTATCCTGATGAAAAGATAGTTAGCTTATCTTTAGATGAAGCACAGACAAAAGCATGTGTGAGTCATTGTGTGATGATAGTTGAAGGTTAATATAAAATAAATTATGAATAGAAAGTTGGTGCATATTTGAATTTACCAGGAATAGCAGATGAAGAATTTATTCGCGATAAAGTGCCAATGACAAAAGAAGAAATTCGCATTTTGACAATGTGCAAGGCAAAAATTCGTTCTGATAATATTATTTGGGATATTGGTGCTGGTACAGGTTCTTTATCTATTGAAGCGGCTTTACTTGCTTCACAAGGAGAAGTTTATGCTATAGAGAAAAAAGATTTAGCTGTTGATTTATTACATCAAAATATTGCTAAATTTAAATTAGAAGATAAGGTTAAAGTCATTGCCACAGAAGCACCAAAAGGATTAGATGAATTGCCAAATTGTGATGTAGTATTCATCGGTGGCAGTGGCAAACATATGTTTGAGATTTTAGATATAATTGATAGCAAATTAAATGAAGGTGGACGCATTATCGTAAATGCAGTAACAATCCAGACAATATCTGAAATCACAACATATATGAAGCAAAAAGAAAATTACACTTATGAAGCAATTCAAGTACAAGTAAATCGTTTAAGACAAATCGGTTCATACGATATGTTCAATGCACAAAATCCAGTTTATATTGTTACTTGTAAAAAACTAAAATAAGATGAATTAGGGAGGATATTTTTTATGGTTTATATTATTGGTGCAGGTCCTGGGGATCCTGAACTTATTACAGTTAAAGGTCAAAGATTATTAAAAGAGGCAGATGTAATTATTTATGCTGGTTCTCTTGTAAATCCTGCATTATTAGATTATGCAAAAGCAGATTGTGAAATTTATAATAGTGCTTCTATGACTTTAGGCGAAGTTATTGAAACAATTACAGCAGCAGAACAAGAAGGCAAAATGACAGTTCGACTCCATACTGGTGACCCTGCAATTTATGGTGCTATTCAAGAACAGATGGACGAATTATCTCGTCGCAATATTGAATACACTGTAATTCCAGGTGTAAGTTCTTTCTTAGCTACAGCAGCAGCTTTAAAACAGGAATATACACTTCCTGAAATTTCTCAGACAGTAATCATCACACGCAATGAAGGTAGAACACCTGTTCCTGAAAAAGAAAAATTAAAATCTTTAGCAGCTCATCAAGCTACTATGTGCATTTTCTTGAGTGTGCATATGATTTCTGAAGTAGTAGAACAGTTGATTGAAGGTGGCTATGAACCATCTACACCTATTGCTATCGTGCAGAAAGCTTCTTGGCCTGAACAAAAAATTGTACGCGGTACACTTGAAACTATTGCCGATATTGTTAAAGAAAATAACATTTCTCGTACAGCTATGATTGTTGTAAGTAAATGTTTAGATACAGAATATGCAAAATCTCGTCTTTATGCACCAGAATTTAGTCATATGTATCGTCAAGGTACAGATAAAGCTTAATGAAATATGCAATTATTACTGTAACTAAAAATGGTGCTGATTTAGCTTGTAAATTGCAAAATACCTTGAAAACTTGTGATATCTATGTAAAAAAAAATAGATATGATATTAGTTTAACTGGTCATATACATGAGTATGAAAAAATGAGTGAAGTGATAAAAAATATTTTTGCTGAGTATGAAGCGATTATATTTTTCACTTCGACAGGTATTGCCGTGCGAATGATAGCACCATTTATCGTGCATAAAGTTAAAGACCCAGCTGTAATAGTTTTAGATGAAAAAGCTAATTTTGCGATAAGTTTATTATCTGGTCATTTGGGTGGAGCAAATGAACTCACGTTGAAGATTGCTGATATATTAAATGCTATTCCAGTTATTACTACAGCGACAGATACGAATAAAATAATTGCTCCTGATGTGGTGGCAAGAAAATATAATTTAGTGCCATATCCTTTAGAACATATAAAAATAATTAATTCAGCATTAATTCAACAGCAAAAAGTTATTTATTATGTAGATAAAGATTTAAAGCAAAGTGAACAGATGATAATTGATTTGGCTAGAGATTTTAAGATTGAAGCTAAATTGATTGATGTAGAAGAACTTGATAGGCAAAATGACTTTTGTGTATTTATCACAGATAAGCGACAAGTGCGAGAAAATATATTATTTTTAACGCGAAAACAATTGATAATTGGCGTTGGTTGTCGCAAAGATGTTGAATTAAATCTTGTAGAACAGGCAATAAATGAAGCAAAAAAAATGGCAGATTGTGAAGATTTAAAAATCAAAGCATTAGTTTCTACAATCGTCAAGCAAAATGAGAAAGCTTTGCATCAATGGGCAGAAAAATATAAAGTAGAAACTCGTTTTTATGATAATACAATCATGCAAAATGTGATTGATAAATATAAATTACCTGAATCTAATTTTGTGAAAAAACAAATTGGTATAGGAAATGTATGTCAAGCTGCTATATTGGCATATAATGAGAGGGCAAAAATAATTTTGCCGAAAACAAAATTTGAGAAAGTGACGGTGTCCTTAGCATGGGAATGATTAAAGTAATTGGAATTGGTCCAGGTGGTAAAGAGGATATGACTCCTCGTGCTTTAAATGCTATTTTAGAAGCTGATACAGTAGCAGGATATAACACATATATTAAATTGATTAAACATCTTTTAGATGGAAAAAATGTAATTGGCACAGGAATGATGCAAGAAGTTGACCGCTGTAAAATGGCTATTGAAGAAGCTGTAAAAGGTCATAATGTTGCAGTAGTTTCAAGTGGTGACTCTGGTGTATATGGTATGGCAGGTCTTGTTTTAGAATTATTATTGAAATTGCCAAAAGAAGAAAGACCACAAGTACAGATTGTAGCAGGTCTTTCTGCTGTAAATGCGGCTGCTGCTGTATTAGGTGCTCCACTTATGCATGATTTTGCAATCATCAGTTTGAGTGATTTATTGACTCCATGGGAATTGATTAAAAAACGTGCAGACCTTGCAGCTCAAGGTGATTTTGTAATTGGTTTATACAATCCAAAAAGCCATAAACGTGTACAGCATATCGAAGAAATTCGTGAAATTATGTTAAAACATAAAGACCCTAAAACTCCAGTTGGCATTGTAAATAGTGCAAGCCGTGAAAATGAAACAATGGTTATTTCTGATTTAGAAAACTTCACAAAAGAAGATATCAATATGTTTTCTATGGTAATCATTGGCAATAGCAAAACTTTTGCTAAAGAAGGCTTTATGATAACACCTAGAGGCTATGAAGTATGATTTTTGTAGCTTCAGGAACGCAAGATGGTAGAGGTCTTGTAGAATATTTATTAAAGCAAAATTATAAAGTTATGGCTTCTGTAGTTACTAATTATGGTAAAGAGTTATTACCGAAAGATGAAAATTTAATCATCAATGACCATAAATTAGATGAAGAAGCTATGAAGAATTGCTTAAAAGAAAATCAGATAAAAGTTTTTGTAGATGCTACGCACCCATATGCGGTGAATGTATCTAAAACAGCTATGCAGGTTTGTGATGAATTAAATATACCTTATATTCGTTATGAAAGAGAAGTAACGCCAATACCTGCTTATAATAAACTTCATTTAGTGAAAACTTATGAAGAAGCGTCTGACCTTGCTATGCAACTAGGTGAAAATATCTTTTTGACAACAGGTAGCAATCGTTTAGATTTATTTGCTAATGATAGTAAAAAATACAATAAGCATATTATAGCGAGAGTACTTCCTGCTATTGCTTCTCTGCAAATCTGTGAAAACTGTGGAATATCTCCCAAAGATATAGTAGCTGTGCAAGGGCCTTTTTCGGAAAGCTTGAATATAGCTTTATATGAAAAATACAATGCAGATGTTGTTGTAATGAAAAATAGTGGTACTTTAGGTGGCACAGAAACAAAATTGACAGCTGCAATTAAATTAGGTCTAGAAATTGTCATTATTGATAGACCTAGAATAGATTATAAAAAATTAACTCATTATTATGATTGTGTAGGCACATTTGTTGCCAAATATGAAAAATAGGAGGGATTTTGATGGAATTTATCAAAGACCCAATGGCTATAGAAGTTCGTAGTTTTGAAATTATCAAACCATATATTGAAAAATTAAATTTAAGCGAAGAAGAAACAAAAATTTATTCTCGTATTATTCACGCTTCTGGTGATGTGGATTATGCACCAATCATTCGCATTCATAAAGATGTAGTAGCTTCCATGAAAAAAGCTTTGCTTTCTGGTTGCAAAATCTATACTGATGTAGAAATGGTTCGCACTGGTATCAATAAACGTAAATTAGCTTCTTGGGGTGGCTCTGTAGAATGTAAAATTGCAGATCCTGAAATTGCAAAATATGCCAAAGAACATGGTATCACTCGTTCTATTGCTGCTATGCGTCATTTTGGCAAAGAATTAGATGGAGCAATCGTTGCTATTGGTAATGCACCAACAGCTTTATTTGAAGTTATCCGTTTAATGAATGAAGAAAATATTCGTCCAGCTGCTATCATTGGTACACCAGTTGGTTTTGTAGGAGCTGCTGAATCAAAAGATTTATTAATTGCTGAATCAAAAGTTCCATATATTACAGTAACAGGAACAAAAGGCGGTAGCCCAATTGCTGCTTCTTGTATTAATGCAGTAATGTATATCATTGATAATACACGCATTTAATAAGGTGATTTAATGATGAAAAAAGTAAATATTCCTCGTGTAGTTATTGCAGCCACTCAAAGTAGTTCAGGTAAGACTACAGTCGTTACAGGAATACTTCGTGCATTAAAAAATAAAGGTTTAAATGTACAACCGTATAAAGTTGGCCCTGATTATATTGATCCTAGTTATCATGGCATGGCGGCAGGAAGAAAAGGTCATAATCTCGATACATGGCTTGTTGATGAAAGCATGATAAATGATTTATTTGTGCAAGAATCAAAAGATGCCGATATAGCGATTATCGAAGGTGTTATGGGGCTTTATGATGGCGGAAAAAATGGTGTTAGTTCTACAGCACAATTAGCAAAAAAATTAAATGCACCTGTGATTTTAGTCATCAATGTGCAATCAATGGGCGATTCAGCCGCAGCTATAGCACTTGGTTTTAAATTATATGATAGCGATGTGAATTTAGCTGGTGTAATCTTAAATAAATTAGGTTCACCAACACATAAAGCTTTAATTGAAGAAGCTATGAAAAAAATAAATGTGCCTGTTTATGGTGCAATTTTCCGTGATGATAGTGTGCATATGCCAGAGCGTCATTTAGGTTTGACACCAGCTGGAGAAAATAATGCGCGTGAAGTCATCGAAAAGATTTCTGAAAAAATTGCTCAAGAAGTATATTTAGATGAAATCATTGAACTTGCTAAAACAGCACCAGCTATTGAAGTTGAAGAATTTGAAGCTGAAAATATCAAAAAAGATATAACCATAGGTATTGCACAAGATAAAGCTTTTTCTTTTTATTATCCAGCAAGTTTAGCTCAATTAGAAAATTTAGGGGCAAAGTTGAAATTTTTTAGTCCACTAGAAGATGAAACTATTCCTGATGATGTTGATGCTTTGATTTTTGGCGGAGGTTTTCCAGAAGTTTTTGCTCAAGAACTTATGCAAAATACTTCGATGATAAAATCCATACGTAAAGCTAATGAACGCAAAATGCCGATATATGCTGAATGCGGTGGCTTTATGTATTTAATGCAAGGAATTTATGATTTTGAGCAAAGATTTTATGAAATGGTGGGAATTATTCCTGCGAAAGCTCAAATGAATAAAAAATTGCAGACTGTGGGTTATGTGAAAGCAAAAATTCTGCAAGATAATATTTTAGGAAAACAAAATGATGAGATAAAAGGTCATGAATTTCATTTTTCAACACAGATTGATACACAAGATGAAAGTTTTCCATGGGCATTTGAATTTACAAAAATGCGTAATAATATGAAATACAAAGCAGGATATATTAAAGATAATATTGTAGGTTCATATTTGCATTTACATTTTTTAGGCTCAAAGCAAAATGCTAAATATTTTGTGGAAAAAATAAGAGCTTATAAAAAATCACTAGAGATGGAGGAAAACTGATGACTAAACATATTATGTTACAAGGTACTTCTTCTCATGTAGGAAAAAGTATTTTAACTACAGCTTTATGCAGAATTTTTTATCAAGAAGGTATGTCTGTAGTGCCATTTAAAGCACAGAATATGGCACTTAATTCTTATGTAACTAAAGATGGCGATGAAATGGGTCGAGCTCAAGTAGCTCAAGCAGAAGCAGCAGGTCTTGAGCCATTTGTAGAGATGAACCCTGTATTGTTGAAGCCAACAGGAAATGCTTGTTCACAAGTTATTTTAATGGGAAAAGCTGTAGGAAATATGTCTGCACGCGAATATCATAAGGGATATTCATTAAAAGCTTTTGATACTGTAAAAGAAGCTATTCGTCGTTTAGAAGAACGCTTTGATATGATGGTAATTGAAGGTGCAGGTAGTCCAGCAGAAGTGAATTTAAAAGCAAATGATATCGTAAATATGCGTATTGCTAAATATTTAAATGCACCAGTATTGTTGATTGCTGATATTGACCGTGGCGGAGCATTAGCTTCGCTTGTAGGAACTTTAGAGCTTTTAGAACCAGATGAAAGAGCTTTAGTAAAAGGACTTATCATCAATAAATTCCGTGGCGATGTAACTATTTTACAGCCTGCACTTGATTTCCTCGAAGAAAAAACGGGAAAACCAGTTTTAGGTGTAATTCCTTATTTACCTGATTTAGGTATTGAAGATGAAGACTCTGTATCTTTAGATGATAAAAAGACTCAAGCGAAAGATAAAGTAAATGCACCAATAAAAATTGCAGTAATTCAAACTCCTAAAATTTCCAATTTCACTGATTTTGATGCTTTGAGTAAAGAAGATGATATAAATCTTTATTATGTAAAAGAAGGTCAAGAAATCGGTGATGCAGATTTAATTTTACTTCCAGGTAGCAAAAACACTACAGAAGATATGCTTTATTTGCGTGATAGTGGTATGGAAAAAGCTTTAAATGAAGCTCATGAAAAAAACATTCCTATCATCGGCATCTGTGGTGGCTATCAAATGCTTGGTGAAAAAATCAGTGACCCATTGCATACTGAATCAGATAATGATAGTGTAAAAGGACTTGGCTTTTTGCCAATGGAAACTACTTTTGTAGAGAAAAAACTTACTTCACAAGTTGAAGCAAAATGTCTTTCTTGGGAATTTTTAGGTGAAAAATTATCTATAGATGATTTATTTGGCTATGAAATTCATATGGGAACTACTAAATTTACAAAAGAAGCAAATCATCCATTCATGATCACAAAACGTGTTGATAAAGATGTGCAGGTGGCAGAAGGCGTGATAAATCAAGAACAAAATGTCATGGGTGCATATATTCATGGTATTTTTGATAATGATAAATATCGCCGTAGTCTGATCAATATATTGCGTAAACGTAAAGGATTAGAAGCATTACCTGTAAGTACAAATTATGCAGCAGCGAAACAAGCAGCATTTAATCGTTTAGCAGATACTGTTCGTCAAAATATGAATATGGAAAAATTAAGAGAAATTTTACAAGAAGCATAAAATAATGCACCTTAAGACTTAATATAGTTTTAAGGTGCATTTTTATTTGATAATTAGTTACTTTAAAGTAACTATGTTACTAAAAGGTGCTTACTTTACAGCCGTTTTGAGTAGTTATATTATAAAAGTAATGAGAAAATAATACTTAGAAAGGCGATGGATTTATCATGGATCAAAAAGTATTAGATTATGTTGTAGAAAAAACACATGAATTAATGAATGCTCCTTCTTGTAGCAAAGAAGCAAAACAAGCAGCACAAAATTGGCTTGATGCTATTGGCACAGATAATCAATTAGCAGAAACTAAAAAATATATAGCAGAGCTTGAAGCTGATATTATGCCGATTGATGGATTGATTGCTTTTGCTAATTCTGAAATGGGTTTTAAAGTTTTTGGTGAAGAAATGGCAAAAAATGTATTAGCTCATGCTCAAGATATTAAGGCAAAAGGTGCAAAATATTGTGATTGTCCAGCATGCAAAGCTGTAGCAGATATTTTAGCGAAAAAAGAACAAATGCTCTAATAATAAAAATGGCGATTGATGAAAATCAATCGCTTTTTTTATGATAGTCTAGAAAAATGGTCAATGGCTTTAGCAAATTCTTCAACTGTTTTTTCTGCATCACCATGTTGAATACCATCAATTACACAGTGTTTTAAATGCCCTTCTAAAATTACTTTGCCAACACTATGTAGAGCGGATTTTGCAGCATTTACTTGCATTAAAACATTTTCACAAGGAATAGTTTCATCATCAATCATTCTATCTATGGCATTTAATTGCCCAATAATTTTTTTTATACGGCGATGGAGTTTTTCTGTTTCCATACATTGTTTCATAAGATAATCCCCTTTTTATAATGATATAATCATTATATCATGAAGCTAAATATTATTAATAATGCTATTTAAATAAAGGAAAATAATATATAAGTTATTTCGTTAATGAATGATTTTATGAAAAAGAAATATTTGTTGATTATATATTTATATTTGTTATAATTTAAATTAAATATTAATTGAGAAATATTTTCAAATAAATAAAAGTAAAGGAATAAATTTATGTTAAAAGATTATAGTAAAAAACATTCAGCAAGCGAAAGAGCTAGAGAAATTCTTCGCTATATTGGTCCAGGTCTTTTAATTACAGTTGGTTTTATTGACCCTGGTAACTGGGCATCAAATTTAGCAGCTGGTGCAGATTTTGGTTATTTATTGTTGTGGATGGTAACACTTTCAACGATAATGCTTATTTTGCTTCAACATAATGCAGCTCATTTGGGAATAGTAACAGGGCTTTGTTTATCGGAAGCATCTACTAAATATCTACCGAAGTGGCTTTCACGACCAATATTAGCAACGGCAATGATGGCATCTATTGCAACAGCTTTAGCAGAAATTTTAGGTGGAGCTATAGCACTCAATTTATTATTTAATATACCACTTGTTATAGGCTCTATAATTACAGCAGTTTTTTGTGCTATTTTATTAAAAACAAATTCTTATCCTAAAATGGAGAAAATAATCATAGCTTTTGTATCTATTATTGGTTTTTCATTTTTACTTGAATTGAATATGGTTTCAGTTGAATGGACTGAGGCTATAAGTGGTTGGGTAACACCTTCTTTTCCAGAAGGCTCAATTGTTATTATCATGAGTGTATTAGGGGCAGTAGTCATGCCACATAATTTATTTTTACATTCAGAAGTAATACAATCGCGTCAATGGAATTTGCAAGATGAAAAAATTATAAAACGACAATTGAAATATGAGTTTTTAGATACTTTATTTTCTATGGGACTTGGTTGGGCAATAAATAGTGCAATGATTATTATTGCAGCCAGTGTATTTTTCACAAATAATTTACAAGTAGATGATTTAGCACAAGCAACAGAATTATTAAGACCAATCTTAGGTGATAGTGCAGCCTTGATTTTTGCCATAGCTTTATTATTTGCAGGGATATCTTCAACAGCGACATGCGGAATAGCAGGAGGCAGTATTTTCTCTGGTATTTTTGGTGAAGATTATAATATTAAAGATTATCATTCATGGCATGGTGTATTGATAACTTATGGTTTAGCTATATTAGTTATATTATTTATTCAAGACCCATTTGAAGGTTTGATTTATTCACAGATGTTTTTAAGTATACAATTACCAATTACTATTTTTTTATTGATATATTTAACATCTAGTAAAAAAATAATGGGTAAATTTGCAAATCATTTATATCAGAAAATAATTTTAATCATTGTCGGTATAATTGTAACTTGCTTAAATTTAACTTTATTATGGGAAATTTTTTATAAATAAGTGATAAAATGGATGTATAATTTTAATGCATCCATTTTTTTGTAAATAATAAAAGGATATATTGATGGATTTTTAGAATATTATCTAGTAGAATATATATATTATTCAGGTAGAATATTGGAGTGGTTTTTATGACAGGAAATAGAGAAGTAATAACAGGTAACGATTTTAAAAGAATGATAGCAGGTGCCTACAGTGCCTTTTTATTAGAATATGAAAATATCAATGCTTTAAATGCTGATTCTTTAATGGATGAAAAAGCAGGTACACATATTTTACGTACAATTGGTGCAGCTGCGATGTCTCTTCGTGATTTACAGGCAGATAGCATTGGTGGAGTATCTAAACGCGTAGGTAGTGCGGCAGTTTTAGGTGCTCATGGCAATGCAGGTGTATTGATTTCACAAATTTTACGTGGTATTGCTAAAGGTTTAGCAGGAAAATATGATGCATCATCTTCTGTTTTTGGAAAATCTTTCCAATATGGTATTTTATATGCTCAACGTGCAGTAAATGATGAAGTAGAACGTCCTTTGATTATTACAGCAAAAGCAGTGGCAAAAGGTGCTTATAATGCTGTTCGTGCAAATTTACCAATTGCTGAAATTTTAACAGAAGCTATTAAAGCAGGTGGCATTGCATTAAGTCAAGCTGAAAAGAAAAATGGCTTTGTAGATGCAGGGGCAAAAGCTTTAATGGTATTTTTACAAGGTTGTAGAGCTGGTTTGGATGGAAATTATGTATCACCAGTATTATTATTTTCTTCTGGATTTAAAAAATCTCATGATGTGCCAAATCCTAAATTCGATATTGTTTATACATATGCAGTATCATTTAGTTTAGTAAAATGCCGTGCTAGTATCAGTGATTTAGAAAAAATGTTAAATCCATTAGGTAAAGTAATAGTAGTAAAATCATTAGATGATAGAATAACTGTGTATTTACACACAGATTGTCCAGGCTTAGTAGTTGGTCAGGCTGTAGATTGGGGTCAAATCGAAGACATTAAAATTCAAAATTTGGCTATACCACATGATTTGAAAAATGTAGATAAAACTATTATGGATATCGCTATTTTAGCAGTAGCTGATGATGAAAAAACAGCTCAAAGTTTAGAACAATTAGGTGCAATTGCAGTAATCACTCAAGATAAGGTAAGTGGCCCTGCTGTTGGTGATTTAATTAATTTAATTCATGGCGATATTGCTAAAAACTATATTATTTTATCTAATAATAAATCAAGCTCATTAGTTATGGCACAAGTAAAACGCTTATTAAAAAATAATATAGAAATTCTTTATACTAATAATGTAGAAGAACAAATAAAAGCTTTAAAAGCTTTTGATGTGAACGAAACTTTAAAAGTTAACTTACAGAATATGCATGAAGCTATTTAATATCAATTATTGTATAAATAAAAGTGAAGGGACGGTGGGAATAGGTGGAGATGGCAAAACGATATTGTATATTAAGTTATAAAGTATTGATTTTGGCAATTATTTGTTGTTTTATAAATGCTAATGCACAGGCGGCACCAATACTAAAATTGAATTCTCATGGACATGATGTAATAGTTTTACAGCAAAACCTCATTCGTATGAATTATGATTTAAGTAAAGTTAGCGGTAATTATGATAAAGAGACGCAAGAAGCAGTAAAAGCTTTTCAAAAAGATCATAAAATAAAAGTTACAGGCATTGTAAATCGTGAGACATGGTGGGCTATTAAAGGCGGAAAACAAAATGTTATAGTCAATTCGCAGTCATCTATTAACGAAAAAATTATTTTAGATAATTTATCTTCAGTGCCATATGGCAGACAATTTTTATCTAAAAAAGAAGTCCCAGGTATTATAGCTACAGCGAAGGATTATATTGGCGTGCCGTATGTGTTTGGCGGAGATACACCAGCAGGTTTTGATTGCTCTGGTTATTTGGAATATGTTTTTGCTAAACATGGAATTCGCATACCTCGCACGGCAGATGAACAATATAAATTAGGAAAACTTGTAGAACCAGATGATTTAGAAGCTGGAGATTTAGTATTTTTTACTACGTATGAACCAGGAGCCTCTCATTGTGGTATTTACTTAGGCAACGGGAATTTTATACATGCATCAACAAGTAGAGGTATTCGTGTAGATAATTTAGATAATACGTATTGGGCATCTCGATATTATGGTGGTAAACATATAGTAAAATAAAGAAAACAGCAGGTTTTTCCTGCTGTTTTTTCTAAAAATGATAAAAAGAGATGATTTCATTGTTGAAGAAATCTAGGTGTGGAAATGAGTTTTTGAAATAGAAAGGTAATTGACAATGAAACGTATTGAAAGGGTTTTTGAATATTTACAAGAGGTAGCAAAGAGTCAAGATGGTGAGAAGGCTCTTACAGCTACTGCTATTGCAGATAATTTAGGAATTTTACGCTGTAATGTTAGTAGAGAGTTAAACAAATTATATAGAATGGGTAAAATAATGAAGATTTCAGGTAGACCTGTTTTATATAAAATAAATGATGAAAATATCAATGATAAGATAGAAATAAAAACTGTTAATAAAATAAATAAAATAGATAAATCGGCATTTAGTGATTTAATTGGTGCAGAAGATAGTTTGAAAACGCAAGTAGAACAAGCGAAAGCAGCAGTGATTTATCCCCCAAATGGATTACATACACTGATTGTAGGTCAAACAGGTGTTGGTAAAACGCTCTTAGCACATATGATGTTTGAATATGGTAAAGAAGTTGGTCGTTTTGCTACGAATGCACCTTTTGTAACTTTTAACTGTGCAGATTATTATAATAATCCTCAATTGTTGATTTCACATATTTTTGGGCATATTAAAGGTGCTTTCACTGGAGCAGATAAGTCTGTACCAGGTTTAATTGAATCAGCAAATGAAGGTATTTTATTTTTAGATGAAATTCATAGATTGCCACCAGAAGGGCAAGAAATGATTTTTTATTTTATGGATACAGGGACTTTCAATCGTTTAGGTGAAACGAAAAGAGAAAGAACAGCTAGTGTGTTAATCATTGGAGCAACTACAGAAAATCCTGATTCAGTATTGACCAAGACTTTTAAAAGACGTATTCCTAATATAATATCTATACCACCATTAGCAGAGCGTTCGTTAAAAGAAAAATTGGAAATAATGACGGTGTTATTTACAGAAGAATCACGCAGTATAAAAAGACCAGTAAAAGTTTCGTCAGATGCGATAAAAGCGATTATCGGCAGTATTGGTAATGGTAATGTTGGTCAATTAAAATCTAATATTCGTCTTTTATGTGCGCAAGCATTTTTAAACGGTATAAAGACAGATGGTCATATTGAGATAACTTATCAAATGTTGCCTGCAAATATAAAATCAGGAATTTTGCCGATGAGTCAAACGCGTGAAGATATAGCTTTGATTAGTCGTTATATTGAAAAAGGATTGTATGTAACACCATCTAGCAAAAGTAAATTGCCTCGTGAAAGCGAAGATGAGCCATTTAATTTATATCAAATGGTAGAAAATAAGGTTAATATGCTTAAGCGAGAAGGCATAGCGGAAGAATTAATTCAACAAATTGTCGTAGCGGACGTAAATACGTATGTAAAAACTTTTTATAATCAAAAAGATGATATTTCTTTATCTGTTTATGATAGATTATTGAAAATCATTGATGCAGATATGGTGGAATTTGCTCAGCAAGTAGTATCTTTAGTGGAACGTTATATAAAATTAGTATCAAGAGAGCGTTTTTTATATGCGTTTGGTTTGCATTTAAGTTCATTATTCAATCGCATAAAAGGAAAGCAGAATTTGCATAATGCTTTAGAAGGTACAATTGACACAAATTCTATAGAATTTAAATTAGCGACAAAAATAAAGTTGATGATTGAAGAAAAATATAAAGTATCTGTGTCAAAATCGGAAACAGAATATTTTGCTATGTTATTGCAATCTTTAAAACAAGAAGATAAATCACAAAAGATAGTAATAGCAGTAGCTATGCATGGTGAATATACAGCAAGTTCCATGGTGAATGTGGCACGAAAATTGTTTAGTGCCAATAAAGCGCCGATATTAGCTTTTGATATGCCTTTAGAGTGTCGACCTGAGGATATGTTAAATCAGATTGTTGAGCAATTACAAAATATTAATTGCCAAGAAGGTGTATTATTGCTAGCGGATATGGGTTCTTTATGTAGCTTTGGCCCTATATTAGAAGAAAGATTAGGTGTGCCAGTTAGGACTTTAGGCATGGTTACGACGCCATTTGTATTAGAAGCAATGAGAAAAGCAGATATTGCAGGTATCAGTTTAAGTGCTATATATGATTCCTTGAAAAATTTTAATGGTTATGAACATAACACACTATTAATTGATGACACAAATGATAGACAAAAAGCTGTAGTAACAATTTGTAGCACAGGTAAGGGAACAGCGGAAAAATTACAAAATTTAGTGATTGATATCTTGATTGATGCTTCGATGAACCATATAAAAGTAATTCCTATAGGCATTGTGGATATGCATAAACGCTTAACGGAAATAGGGCATAAATATCAGATTATTGCTGTTGTAGGTATAAAAAATCCACATATAGATGCTCCATTTATACCAATTGAGCAAATCATCAGCGGTCAAGGCGATATTATTTTGCGTGAAATTGTGGGAGCAAAAGATATTGTAAAAAAAGACGAAACAAATATTGTTTTGAAACGTTTTTGTGAAGATGGATTGCAGGAAATGTTGTTATATTTAAATCCGAATAAAATAATTGATATTTTACTTAAATTTATCAATATTTTAGAAGAAAAATTAAAATTAACATGGGACAATCCTCAGAAATTGCGTTTGATAATTCATATAGGCTGTGCATTAGAGCGAATGGTAATCAATAATGGGCTTAAATTTAATGAAAAAAATATAGAAAATATAAATAAAGAAAAATTAAAAGTTGTAGAAGAAGCGGCAAAAATATTTGAGGTAACATTACAAATAAAATTAACAAAAGATGAAATGTATTATATTGTAAGCATGATTTAAAAAAAGTGTGTCTAAAAAAGTCTGTGTCAAATTAAAATTGACACAGATTTTTTGTTTTAGTGTCAATTTTTAATTGACACAGTTTAGTAAATGGAAGAAGAGTGTCAATTTTTAGACAATACGCATAATTACCATTTAAAAAGTCCTTATAGTTACAGTAAAAATTTTGACACTAAAAGTTGGCACGCCATTTGCATATAATATATAACAAGAAGAATTTTGAAAGGGGAAATTAAAATGTTAGGTATTATTGTTGGTACACATGGCCATTTAGCAGAAGAATTAGTAAATACTTGTGCTATGATTTGTGGTCAGCCAGATAATTTAACAACAGTAACATTAGTACCAGGGGAAGGTCCAGAAGATTTAATGGCTAAATATAATAAAGCCATGGAAGAAATGGACACTACTAATGGTGTAATTATTTTAAATGATTTATTTGGTGGCAGCCCTTATAATGCTGCATGCCGTGTGGCTATGGAAAATGATAAATGCGGTATTGTAACAGGCGTTAGCTTACCAATGCTTGTAGAAGTAATAAATTATCGTTTATGCAATGGCGAAAATGCAAATGTTCAAGATGCAATGGAAAAAGCTGTAGAAGCTAGTGTAGCTGGAGCTCAAAAATTCCATAAAAGCCAAGTAGAAAGCGAAACAGATGACGAAGGAGACGATTTATAATGAAAATTGTATTAGCTAGAATTGATGACCGTTTAATCCATGGACAAGTAGCAACTGTATGGGCAAAAGTTACTGGTTGCGAACGTATTATTGTATGTGATGATGATGTAGCAGCAGATACTATTCGTGCTACACTTTTAAAACAAGTAGCTCCTCCAGGTATCAAATCCAGTGTTGTTAGCGTAGATAAAGCTATCCGCGTATACAACAACCCTAAATATGAAAATGATAAATGCTTATTGCTCTTCACAAATCCTACAAGTGTATTACGTATGGTTGAAGGTGGCGTAGATATTAAATCTGTAAACGTTGGTGGTATGAGCTTTAAAGAAGGTAAACGCCAAATTACAAATGCTGTTTCTGTAGATGATAAAGATGTAGAATCCTTCAAAAAATTAAGTGAAAAAGGTATTGAAATCGAATTTAGAAAAGTAGATACAGATAAACGTGTTAATTTAATGGAAATTATTAAATAATTAAATGAAAAGATTAACAGCTATTAATTTTAATGGCTGTTAATCTGCTCTTATGAATGGAGGTTTTTTTATGGAACTCAGTGGAGTACAACTTATAGCTATTTTTATCGTTTCAGCAATAGCTGGTATGGGCAGTGTTCTTGATGAATTTCAGACACATCGTCCATTGATAGCATGTACATTAGTTGGTGCAATTTTAGGTGATATGACAACAGGCATTATAATCGGTGGTACTTTGGAAATGATTGCACTTGGTTGGATGAATATCGGTGCAGCTATGGCACCTGACGCAGCACTTGCTTCTGTTATTTCTACAATTCTTGTAATTGCTGGTCATCAAAGTATCGGTGCAGGTATTGCGATTGCTATGCCACTTGCAGCAGCAGGTCAGGTATTAACTATTATCTGCCGTACAATAACAGTATTTTTCCAACATAAAGCAGATGGTTTTGCTCAAGAAGGTAATTTAAGAGGTATTGATATCTGCCATTTAGGTGCATTATTACTTCAAGCTTTACGTGTAGCTGTTCCATCTTTACTTGTAGCTATGTACATTGGTACAGATGCTGTTCAAGGTTTATTAAATGCAATTCCTCCAGTAATCACAGGTGGTCTTCAAGTTGCTGGTGGCTTCATCGTTGTAGTTGGTTATGCAATGGTTATTAACATGATGAATGCTGGTTACTTAATGCCATTCTTCTTCCTCGGCTTTGTTACAGCAGCATTTACTGAATTCAATTTAGTTGCATTTGGTGTAATTGGTCTTGTTTGTGCAATTGTTTACATTCAGCTTAGCCCTAAATATCATCAAGTGGCAGCTCCAGCAGCAGCAAGCGCTGGCAGTGCAAAAAGTGATGTAGATGATGATCTTGATGATGAATTAGACTAAGAGGAGGTTGAAGATTATGAAAAAATTAAGTTCAAATGATTTATTCTGGACCTTTATTCGTTCAAATTTCCTTCAAGGTTCATGGAATATGGAACGTATGCAGGCACTTGGTTTCTGCTTTGGTATGGTTCCTATTATTAAAAAACTATATGAAGGCGAAGAAAGAAAACAAGCTATTAAAAGACATCTAGAATTTTATAATACACAGCCATTCGTTACAGCTCCAATCATTGGTGTAGTAGCAGCTATGGAAGAACAAAAAGCTAATGGTAAAGACATTCAAGATGGTGTTATCAACGGTATTAAAGTTGGTATGATGGGACCTCTTGCAGGTGTTGGTGACCCAATCTTCTGGGGTACTCTTCGTCCTATTTGTGCAGCTCTTGGTGCTTCTTTAGCTATGGGCGGTAGCTTACTTGGTCCTATTTTATTCTTTGTATTATTCAATGTAGTACGTTTACTTATTCGTTGGTATGGTATTAAATATGGCTACACTAAAGGTACTGATATTATTCAGGACGTAGCTGGTAATACTCTTCAAAAAATTACAGAAGGTGCTTCTATCTTAGGGTTATTCGTCATGGGGGCACTGGTAAATAAATGGACAACCGTTAATATTCCAGTAGTTATTTCTGAAGTAACTATGCAAGATGGTAGTGTAGTTACAACTACTGTTCAATCTATCTTAGACCAATTAATGCCAGGTCTCGTACCACTTTTACTTACATTCTTATGCATGAAACTCATGAAGAAAAAAGTCAATGCAATTTGGATTATCTTTGGCTTATTCGCTGTAGGTATTATTGGTTACGGTTTAGGTATTCTTAAATAAGTTCCCCGACCAAAATTAATATAAAAAATGGTGTTGATATTTTATCAACACCATTTTTGTTTTTACGTATTTAATTTTTAGTATTTGGATTGAATATATTTAATTGTGGAAGTGCATCAATTAGATTTAATTCAAAAGCATATTGATAAAATAAAGATAAAGCTTTGAGTTGTTCTTCTTGTAATTTCCATTGAATTATATGAAGATATTCATCTAATTGCGTGAAAGAAAATGGCTTATCTGTAGCGATTTCTTTTATAGCCTGATGAAGGTTGGTAAAACCATTGGCAAAACCATTTTTTATATATTGCTGAATAATAGAGGTTTTTTGAGGATTTTCTTGTGCAAAATCCTTGCGCACTACCCATACTGCATATACCATGCAAAGATTAGTGAATTCTTTCCATTGTTGACCGATATCGTAATAATATAAATTCTTATCTTGATGATATTTTAAAAAGAGAGCATCATCACCAATGAATAGAGAAGCGGTAGCGTTTTCATCAGAAAAAAGATTTTGAGGTGAAACTTTGGCAATAGAATAATCTGGTGTAGCATGATAACGTTTATTCATGATTATTTTCAAAAGACAATGTGAAGTAGCCGATTGAGATGTGAGTAAAATCTTATCTGTGGTAATTTCATGAATAGGTTTTTTGCTGACTAAAATTATACTTTGCACAGGGCCGTCAGCCATAATGCTGATATCGGGTAAAATCATTAATTTATCAAAATTGCGAGCATAAATGATAGATGAAACAGGACTGATATCTAATTTATCTTGCATGATTGCTTGGTTTAAATTAGCAGGAACATCTTTAAATAGATTGAAATTATCACTAGGATTTTTAGTGAATGTATAAGTTAAAGGAAGACAATTTAAATAATTTATATGACCAACATTTGGCTTTAACATATAGATACCTCTTTTATTTAAATAGATTATAAAAAATGTTATATTAAAATATTGTAAAAAATAGAATAATATAATATACTATTATATTATTTTAGCAAAAGAAATACAACAAAGGTGATTTTTGTACAGTTTGTATTGTATAATTAGATAAAAGTGGTATATTGATAGATATCATTTTTTTAGATATACATATACACAGTAAGCAGATTATATGTTAAAATTAATCTGTATATTTAGGCTATTTATAAGTTATTTAATTAAATAATATTATAATTTTCATTAAAATTTTGGGAGGAAATATCGTATATGACAAGAATTAAAGATGCAGTTGAACATATAGCAAAAGCTATAATAGCCCAAAAAGATTATTTAAATATGTTAGATAAAGCTATTGGTGATGGCGACCATGGCAATAATATGGCTATTGGTTTTGAAGCTGCTTTAGAAGAAATTGACAATATGAATGATGATGGAAATCCAGCAAAAGTTTTCAAAGCTATAGGTACAGCTTTTTCTGAAAATGTAGGCGGTGCAGCTGGTCCATTATATGCAGCAGCTTTCAACCGTGCAGCTAAAGCTTGTGATGAAAATACATCTTTTACAGTTGATTCTGTAATTAAAGTTTTAGGTGAAGCTATCGAAGCTATTAAAAAACGTGGTCGTGTAGAACCAGGTGAAAAAACAATGTTAGATGTTTTAATTCCTGTACATACAGCTTTTGTAAAAGGTAAAGAAAAAGATTTAACATTATTCCAATGTTTAGGTGAAGCATCAAGAGCTGCAAAAGAAGGTGCAGATTATACACGCACTATTTCTGCAAGCAAAGGTCGTGCAAGCTATTTAGGTATTAGAAGTATTGGTCATCAAGACCCAGGTGCTACATCTTCACTTATTATGGTTAGAGAATTATATAACTTTTTTCAACGTTAATAAGCAAAGGATAATTCATAAGTGTCTACTATGAGATTTTTTAGTAGGCACTTATATTTTTTTACTAAAATGTTATTTTTACAGAAAAAAATATATAAAAAAAATAATCTGATTATTGCAATAAAATATTGACTGTGCTATAATAAAAACAGAAAGAAAAGCTATAGTGCTTAAAACAATTGAATGTAATGATATAAAAATAGTTTATGGAGAATGAGCAATAGAAATTATTGTACAGAGGAACTAAAAATTATTTATATAGAATGCATTCGAAAGGAGTGAGGGTTATAGCGGATTTGCAAAAAGGCTTTAATGAAAGTTGCACTTAGATATCTCGTGCTGTTGAAGAAAGCAAGTTTGTAAAGAAAAACTAGATTTTATAGATAGTAAGGCATTGCTAGTTAAAGTCTAAACTGATTTATAAGTGTGCACAAATAGTAACGTTACAAAATTTATTATTAATTCAAAAAGTGTATAATACGTATTAGGTGTATTTTAAGTTAGTTAGAATATTATAAAAGAATGTAAAAAGATGTATTTGGAATTAAATGCATATTACACACGTTAGCTGACTGATAAATACAGCAAAGACTTCTATCTTAAGGGAAGATTTGCAAAAAAAAAATTAAATAGTGAGGTAGTTTGATGTATACACAGTATACTAGATAAAAGACGATTAGCATGAAGATATGTTAATCGTCTTTTATTTTGCCATTGTTTATTTTTTATTTTAAACGATAGAGATGTTTTTTCTTGCTTAAATATTTAATAGGCGGAGTAGTTATCGTTTCATTTTTGGTATTTTTTTTAATGATATGATTATGTCGATCTACGCTTAAAACTAAGCCGATGCTAATCATATTTAAAATAAGTGAAGTACCACCATAACTGATGAACGGTAAAGGTACACCAACTACAGGAACAATACCGATAACCATAGCCATATTGCCAGTAGCTTGACCTACAATCAATAAAGTAATGCCACATACAAGCATTTTGCCAAAATTATCTTTAGTGCGTAGAGCAATTTTTATACAATAAAAAGCTAGCGCAATTAAAAGTAAAAAGACAATAAAAGCGCCCATAAATCCTATTTCTTGGCAAAAAACAGCAAAGGCAAAGTCTGTATGAGATTCAGGTAGATAAGAATATTTACTAAAGCCATGACCTAAGCCCATGCCAGAAAATCCTCCAGAACCAATAGCTAAGATGGATTGAACTATTTGATAACCATCTTCTTGGGAACGAGACCAAGGGTCATACCAACTATTGATACGGTCTAAACGATATGGTTGGAAGGTTGCTAAAAGTGTAAGTAAGATAAAACCAATACCACAGATTATACCAATCCATTTTTTGGATAGACCAGCAATAAAATACATAATGGTTGGAATACCAATGATGATAAGTGCGGTTCCCATATCAGGTTGAGCTTCAACAAAACCTGCAATTATTAGACATAGAAGAAATATGATATTTTTTTGTGGATTTACCGTTATAGGAATTTTTTTATCTATACATTGACCAAGATAAGAGGCACTGATAATAATGGTAACAATTTTGGCGATTTCAGAAGGTTGGAATTGCATAAATCCAAGTGATAGCCAACGTTTAGAACCATTTACAGTAACACCCATAATTAATACAGCACTTAAGGATAAAATCGTTATGACTGTAAGCAGTAAAGATTTATTTTTTAATTTTTTATAATTAAATCTAGAAGTTAAAGCAAAAGCGACAAATCCAATTAACAAACTTATTAAATGACGAATTAAAAAGAAATAGGGATTTTCAAAGTTAGTATAAGCGGTTATTAAGCTGGCACTACAAATATTTATAGTGCCAATGACAATCAGGATAAACATGATACAGGTGATAGCTTCCATATCATTTATCCAAAATTTTTGCTTAGTCAACATTATTTTTTATCCTGCTTAGTAAAAGTTACCTCACAGCGATTGATTTTTTCACCGAAACCGCTAAATTTACGTTCATATTCTGTCATAATATTGTTAGCTTGATATTCACTATTATGAAGGTCAAAAGTAAGTGCATTTACTTTTAAATTAGCAAGTTCAAATTGTTCTAATGAAAAATCAAATAGAGGTCTATTGTCGGTTTTAAAGAATAATTCCCCATTATCTTTTAAGAGTTTGCGATATTTTTCCAAAAATCCTATATAAGTTAAACGTCTTTTTGCATGACGAGCTTTTGGCCATGGGTCGCAGAAATTGATATAAAAACGGTCAACTTCATCTTCAGCAAAGATATTTTCAATTTGTTCGATATTAAATACCATTAAGCGAACATTAGTTAAGCCAAGTTCTTTTACTTTTTTAGCAGCATAGTATAAAACATCTTGTTGAAGTTCTATACCGATAAAATTAACTTCAGGATGAAGAGCTGCTGTTTTACTGATAAAATCTCCTTTTCCTGTGCCAAGTTCTACATAAAGAGGTGCCTGGCGGTCAAATACTTCATGCCAATGACCTTTAATTTCTTCAGAAGGACTTTGTCCTTTAGTATATACAAAATCATTAAAATCTAAAATAGCTTCATCAATCCAAGGTTTTCTTCGTAAACGCAAAATAATTCTCCTTTTTATAAATATATTCAAAGATTATTTTATCACAAAAGATTTATAAATACATGGTTTTTACATAAAAAGCTTCTGTTCTTTTTTAGAGTCGAGAACAGAAGCTTTTTGCTTAAAATAAGAGATTGCTTTCAACAATCATGCGAATACCTAATAAGAATAAAGAAATGCAAAGAAGTAAAATGATACTGCGAGGTTTAGTTTTCTTGGATAATCTAGCACCGATTTGAGCGCCGATTACAGCACCAAAACCAACAGCAAGAGCAGGTATCCAAACGATATGATTTAAAAATATATGAGATGTAACACCCATAAAAGAGGAAACAGCTAAGACAAAATGAGATGTTGCAGTTGCCATATGTGGTGGAAAAGCGAGGGCATAAATCATAACAGGAACATGAATGATACCGCCACCAATACCAAAGATGCTAGAGATAAAACCTACAAACATACTTAAAATAATACCGAGTTTTTTGCGAGCTATAAATAAGGTTTCATCAAAATTAGTAGCGATAGCTTTTTTATTAGATGAATTCCAATACATGATAGCAGAGATGATTAAGATAAAGATACCATAACTAAGACTGAAAGTAGGGCCTGTGAAATAATCACTGACAAGGCTACCTAAAATAGCTCCAGGAAGTGTAGCAATAGCAAAAGGAATGGCTGCTTTAAAATAAACGCGATGTTGTTTTATATAAGCATATGTCCCTGAAAGTGCATTTAAAAATACACCAAATAATGAAGTACCAACGATTTCAGGAGCGCTATGAAAAATAGAAGGTGTGAGTGCAAAAGTAAAAAGTGGTATCATGATTAAACCACCACCAATACCTATTAAAGTACCAAATGTACCTACGCCAATACCGACGACAAATAATACAAGAATTTCAATCATAAAAAAACCTTACTTTCATATTTTGTAATTTATTATATTTTAGGCTATAAAACCAAAATGTTTAGCCACTAATTCATAGGCTGGCACAGCGATATTTTTGGCTTTTGCCATGCGAACAACTTCAAAAATGAGTCCATCAATTTCTGATTGACTGCCTTTTTGTAAGTCTTTTTGCATAGAAGCTGTAGTATCTGGTGTCATAGCATTTAATGTTTTTAAATTTATATCAATGATATTTTCAGGAAGATTAATATTATAAGCTTTAGCTAGATTAATACAATCTTTTGTTAAGGCAATGAATAAATCTTGTTCTTTTCCTTGTTTTTGCATGATACCTGCTGGTATATCAAAATAAGCTCCACAACTAGCATAAGGGGAGATTAAAACGAATTTGCGGAAGGTATCTTCTGCGATATTTTCTGATAAGACAACGGAAATATTACTATTTTTAAGGTCTTGAGCAATTTGTTCTAATTGATTTTTTAATGGAGTTTTTCCACGTGTGCCAAAGACGATGCGGAAAATATTACCCTTTTGAGATATTTCTCCAGGTGCAGAAATATAGGCAACAATATAGATACATCCTTCAATTACATTTGTATGAGGTAATTTAGGTGCTAGTCTATAACCTGTACCATAGATATTTAGTATAGGAATGATGATGGTATTTTCCTTGCTTACTTTGGCTAAAAAAGGAATGATATCATCAAGAGCATATCCTTTGACAGAAATAAAAATTACATCAGGTATTTCATTTGTTTGAAGATATTGCTCTGTAGTCATTGCTTTTACGGGTTTTAAATTAAATTTGCCAATTCTATCAGAATTGATGGTAAGACCATTTTCGTTGATGGCTTCAAGATGTTTTCCACGAGCGATAAAGGTTACATCATGATTATTTTTGGCTAAAAAACTACCGATGCAAGCTCCAGTTCCTCCAGTGCCGACAATGAGATATTTCAAGAAAATCCCTCCTTAAATATGATATAGTTATTATAGCAAAGTATAAAAGATTTTTCTTAATAAAATAAGAAAGTGAGATAAATAATATGACAGAGATTGATTATGTAAAAATTTTTAAAGCGTTATCTGATGAAATGAGATTAAAGATTTTACAAGAAATTGCAAAACATGAGGAAATTTGTGTTTGTAAATTAATGGAACAATTTGTGATAGCTCAAAGTAAATTATCTTATCATTTAAAATTATTGTTAGAAGCGAATTTAATAAAAGTAAAACCGCAGGGAAAATGGAATTTTTATAGTATTAATAGTTCTTTATTGACAGAAGTATTTAGTCAAAAGGCGATAAAATTTTTTCAACATGAATAAATAGACTTGTCATATCAAAAAAAATTGATATAATAAACATATCAAAAATATTTGATATGAGGTGAGATAATGTTTGATTTTTTTGTTGAACAAATACTAGGAATGCAATGGCTGAATGATTTAGTTTGGCAAGTCTTAGTAAATTATTTCCATGCAGATAAAAGTTCAAATTGGTGGTCTAGTATTCATTTTTTCTTTTATGATACGATAAAGATAACTATCTTATTAGTAACTTTAATTTATTTGATATCATATATTCAGTCGTATTTTCCACCAGAAAAGACAAAACGAATTTTAACGCATTTTGATGGTTTTACTGGAAATATAATTGCTGCACTACTTGGAACAGTAACGCCATTTTGTTCTTGTTCAAGTGTGCCTATTTTTATAGGTTTTACTAGAGCAGGATTACCTGTAGGCATGACTTTTTCTTTTTTGATATCTTCTCCTATGGTAGATGTGGCATCTATGCTTATGTTGATGTCATTTTTTGGACCTGAATTTGCTATTTTTTATACAGTTGTAGGCGTAATATTGGCTGTTGTTGGCGGTAAAGTCTTATCGATAATGAAGGTTGAAAAATATTTGAAAAAATATGATGGAGCAATTAGAGATTTTTATGCTGAATCAGAATATTTTAATCAAAGACAAAGATTAAATTATGCTTTAAATGACACTAAAATTATCGTGAGAAAAGTTTTTCCTTATGTATTATTGGGCGTATTAATAGGTGCAGTAATTCATAATTGGATACCACAAGAATTTATTTTAAGTATTTTGGGAGATAATAATCCCTTTGCTGTTATTTTAGCTACAATTATTGGCATACCTATTTATGCTGATATATTTGGAACTTTGCCAATCGCTGAAGCTTTGTATTTAGTAGGTGTGCCAGCTGGTACGATTTTAGCATTGATGATGGCGATAACAGCTTTATCACTTCCGTCACTTATTATGCTTAGCCAAGTATTGCAAAGAAAATTATTGTTTTTATTTATAGGTATTGTAAGTATAGGGATTATTTTTGTAGGCTATATTTTTAATTTTGTATTTTAAGATAGAGGTGTAAAATTTGTTAAAAGTAGCATTTATTTGTGTGCATAACTCTTGTAGATCCCAAATGGCAGAAGCTATAGCTAAAGAAATGGGAAAAGATGTTTTTGAAGCTTTTTCAGCAGGGACACAGTTAAAAAATCAAATAAATCCTGATGCAGTTCGCATTATGAAATCTTTAGGTTATGGTGATATAACAAAGGTGCAAAGACCTAAATTATTGCAGGAATTATCAGAGATTGATATTGTTATAACTATGGGTTGTAATGTAGCTTGTCCTATGATTAAATGTAAATATCGTGAAGATTGGGGTCTACAAGACCCTACAGGAAAATCTGATGAGGAATTTTTGAAAATCGTTGAACAGATAAAAGTGAAAATGAATAATTTAATAGCTAGAATAAATAATAAAGAGTTGTGATATTGAAATGGATTTTATAAAAATAGATAAAGAAAAATGGCAAAGAAAAAAAGTTTTTGAGCTGTATAGCAAAGATGTTCCGTGCACTTATAGCATGACAATCAATTTAGATATCACAGGTTTAAAAAATAAAATAGAGATAAAACAGCTAAAATTTTTTCCTGTAATTTTATATGGTTTGAGTAAGTTTGTTAATAAATATAAAGAATTCCGCATGGATTTAAATGAAGATGGAGAATTAGGATATTATGATGAGATAAATCCTATTTTTACAGTCTTTGAAGAAACGCAAGAACAGTTTTATCAAGTGTGGACAAAATATGATGATGATTTTGAAGTGTTTTATCAAAATTATTTATTGGATATGAAAAATTACCAACAGCAAGAGATAAAAAGCTCTAAATTATTATTAGAAAAAAAATGTGTTTAATATTTCTTGTGTTCCTTGGGTTAGTTTTACAGGTTTTAATTTGAATTTAGCTAAAGGATATGATTATTATTTACCTATTTTCACTATAGGAAAGTATTTTGAACAAGGTGAAAAAATATTATTGCCATTAGCTATTCAAGTACATCATGGAGTATGTGATGGTTTTCATTTATCAAGATTTATAAATGATTTGCAAGAATGGTTGGATAAAACAGATGAAATATAAAAAAAGGCACTACAATTGTAGTGCCTTTTTATTTTTATTAGCCACGAAGATTTGCATTGAAATCTTTTTGAAGTTTAGCTACGATTTTTTCGATTGCTGGGTCAATTTCAGCATCAGTTAATGTTTTATCATTGGATTGGAAAGTCAAGGAGAATGCTAAGCTTTTCTTGCCTTCTTCAACTTGTTTACCAGTATAAACATCAAATAAAGTGATTTGAGTGAGATTTTGACCTGCTGCTTTAGTCATAGCTTTTTCGATATCAGCAGCATTTACATCAACATCTACGAGCATTGCAAGGTCACGGCTAGTTGCTGGATATTTTGGTAATGCTTTATATTTTAAATCTTTAGCCATGTATTTCATAACAGTAGTAGCGTCAAGTTCAAAGATATATACAGGTTTTGTAATACCATAAGCAGAAAGTACAGCAGGATGAACTTCACCAACTGTTGCGATTACATCGCGACCTTTTTTGAAGAGAGCAGTTTTGCCTGGGTGCATAGCGTAATGTGTACCAGCTTCAACTGTATAACGAGTTACACGAAGATTTGCAAGTAATTCTTCGATAATGCCTTTAGCATCGTAGAAGTCTACCATATCATTTGCTTGGTTCCAGCCCTGAGCATTGCGACGACCAGTGATAGCACCTGCAATTTTTATAACTTCATCTGGAAGTTCTGTTACAGGAAGTGCTTTAGGGAAGAATACAGAACCTACTTCAAATAAAGCTACATCATCATTTTTACGAGCAAGATTGCGAGCAAGATTATCAAAAATACTGCTGAGCAATGTTGTACGAACGAGAGGATATTCGTCAGAAAGTGGGTTCATGATAGGTACAGCTTTACGAAGTGGGCTATCTTGTGGAATGTTTAATTTATTGAATGTTTCTTCGTTAGTTAAAGCAAAGGAAATTGTTTCATAAAGTCCTTGGCTAGATAAGGAAGCTTTTACTTTATCGATAAATGTTTGTTTTGCAGATTGAGTCCCCTGCATAGAAACGCCATTTGGAAGAGTGGATTTAATTTTATCAAAACCATGTAAACGAGCAATTTCTTCGGAAATATCAGCCATGCAAGTTACATCATTTCTCCAAGATGGAACTTTAACAGTGATTTCATCATTTTCATCTTTTGTAACATCAAAACCAACGCTTGTAATGATATTAAGCATAACATCTTTAGCGATATTAGTACCGAGATGATTATTGATTTGTTCTGGTGTGAAAGTAACATAATTAGCTTGTTTTGGATTTGGATATACATCTACAATTCCTTCGCAAACAGTGCAAGCACCCATTTCTTGAAGTAATTGAGCTGCTCTGTCGAGGGCTTTAATAGTAGTTTCGCTATCAACACCACGTTCAAAACGACCAGAAGCTTCAGAAGAAAGACCGCAAGCACGAGCAGTTCTGCGGATACATGGACCATAGAAATCAGCAGATTCTAATACTACAGTAGTAGTAGTGTCTGTGATTTCTGTTTCGAAACCACCCATGATACCAGCAAGACCAGCAGCTTTTTCGCTATCAGCGATAACGAGCATTTCACCTTTTGCTTTGCGAGAAGTATCATCAAGAGTATGAAGTTCTTCACCTTCAATGGCACGACGAGCAATTAATTTTTTGCCTGTGATTTTATCATAATCATAAGCATGCATAGGATGACCAAGTTCAATCATAACGAAGTTTGTAACGTCAACTACATTATTGATGGAACGAATGCCAGCACCTTCAAGACGTTGTTGCATCCATTCAGGAGATGGGCCGATTTTTACATTTTTAAGCATACGTGTAGAGAAACGAGAGCATAAATCAGGGTCTGCGATTTCTACAGAGAAGATATCGTTTAATTTAGTGTTATCATCTTCATTAACTTTGATTTCAGGAAAATGTGGTTTGTTGCCAGTGATAGCAGCAATTTCGCGAACAAGACCGAAAACACTGAAGCAGTCTGCACGGTTAGCTGTAAGTTCAAATTCCAATACAACATCATTTAAACCTAATACATCTTTAGCAGGAATACCTACAGGAGTATCACTAGGTAAAATGAAGATACCAGTTTTTTGTTCTTCAGGTAATTTTTCAAGGTCAAGTTTTAATTCTTGAGCGGAGCAAAGCATACCATTAGAAGCTACACCACGAAGTTTACCTTTGGAGATTTTCATGCCGTTTGGCAAATGAGCACCTACCATAGCTACAGGAACAACTTGTCCTTCTGCTACGTTTTGAGCACCTGTTACAATGATGATATTTTCAGCAAGACCCACATTCATAGTACAGATTTGTAAGTGGTCAGAGTTTTGATGTGGTTCAAGTTTTTCGATGCGACCAGTTACAACTTTTTCTAAACCTTCGCCAGGGTCTACAACATTTTCTACAGGAATACCAGCCATTGTGAGTTTATCAGCAAGCTGCTCTGGAGTTTCAGTAAAATCTATATAATCTTTAAGCCATTTAATAGAAACTTGCATTAAATATAATCCTCCTTAATATTAGAACTGACGTAAGAAACGTACATCATTATCATAGAATAAACGTAAATCATCAATGCCATAAGCGAGCATAGCAATACGTTCAACACCCATACCGAAAGCAAAACCGCTAACTTGTTTAGGGTCATAACCACTCATTTCAAGTACATGAGGATGAACCATACCTGCACCTAAGATTTCAAGCCAGCCAGTGCCTTTACATACACGGCAACCTTTACCTTTACACATAACGCAAGAGATATCTACTTCAGCACTTGGTTCAGTGAATGGGAAGAAGCTTGGACGGAAGCGAACTTTTACATCTTCACCGAAGATTTGTTGTAAGAAAGTAACAAGTGTGCCTTTGAGGTCAGCAAAGCTGATGTTTTTATCAATGCAAAGACCTTCAACTTGAGTAAACATTGGGGAATGTGTAGCATCATAATCATCACGGCGATATACATGACCTGGAGCAATGATGCGAATTGGGCTATTTGGTTCATGAGCTTGCATTGTGCGAGCCTGTACAGGAGAAGTCTGACTTCTAAGTAAGATATCTTCTGTGATATAGAAAGAGTCTTGCATATCACGAGCTGGGTGATCTTTTGGAAGATTTAAAGCTTCAAAGTTGAAATAATCAGATTCAATTTGAGGACCTTCAGCGATAGAATAGCCCATGCTAGTGAAGATATTTTTTATATTATTTAAGGTAACAGTTAAAGGATGAAGATGTCCTAAACTTTGACGACGACCAGGAAGCGTAACATCAATTTTTTCTGTAGCTAAACGATTTGCAAGTTCAGCTGCTTTTAATTCTTCTTGTTTAGCTGCGATTGCAGTTTCTAATTCTTTACGAGTTGTATTTACCATTTGACCAACTACAGGACGTTGTTCAGGGCTTAATTTACCCATACCACGTAAAATGCTAGTCAAAGAGCCTTTTTTACCAAGATATTTTACACGCACATCATTTAGTGCATTGAGATTAGAAGCACTATTAATATCATTAATCGCTTCTTGTTGTAAACTTTTGAGTTCTTGTTCCATGATTTCACTCCTACAAAATTTTAACAAAAAATAAAAGCTCTCACCCCATGAAGGGGCGAAAGCTTGTTTCGCGGTACCACCCTAATTGATACTTAAAAGCATTAACGCTGCCAGACGCTATGACTACTTATTTTCACCATAGAAGCTCCAAAGTGAACTTCAATTAAATTTTCTTTTATTGTTCTCAGCCTAGACAATATTTTCTGTAAAAGAAATCTTAATTTACTCTCTTTATCATCGCTTAGTTATATTACAATTTTACAGTGAAAAGTATATCATAAAAATTTATTAAAAACAAGATTGAGCAAATATTGAAGATTTTTATAAAAAAATAATTTTAATTTATGTTATTTTTATGTATTTTAGAGGCGATTTTGCGAATTATGGCATTTATAAAAAACAAATTAGAGACATAAAATACAATAAAGTATATGAAAACTAGCATTATTGTAAAAATCTCTAAAAAATAGAATGGATTTTGAAACGGAAAAATAATAGCGATAGAATATAGTCAAAGATAAAACGTTAGAAAAATAAGAATATTTATAAATTATAAAAGAGGTGCGGGAATTATGTTTGATGAAGGTAAAATCGTTATTATTGGTGCTAGTAATGTTGGTACAGCAGTGTTGAATAAAATTGTAGATTTCGGTTTAGCATCAGAAGTTGTATTAATTGATATTAACGAGAAAAAATGCATGGGTGAGTCTTTGGATACAAGTCATGCTACAGCTTGCATTAGCAGTCATAATATCTATATTCATGAAGGTGATTATGAAGATTGCAAAGATGCTAGTATGATTATTATCACAGCTGGTCCAAGTATAAAACCAGGAGAAACACCTGATAGATTAATTTTAACTAAGACAAATTGTAAAATCATGGATAGTGTAATGTCGCAAATCGTTCGTTATACAAAAGACGCAATTATTTTAGTAGTAACTAATCCTTTAGATGTGGCTACTTATTATGTATCTGCTAATTTTGATTATCCAAGAGAAAAGATAATTGGTACAGGTACTTTATTAGAAACTTTCCGCTTACGTAGAATTTTGGCTGATTATTATCATTTAGACCCGAAACTTGTACATGGCTATGTATTAGGTGAACATGGCAATTCTGGTTTTGTGGCATGGAGCACAGTGGATATTGCAAGTTTAGGCTTAGGGAATATGGATGAATTTTTTAATCGTGATTATAAATTAAATAAAGGTATGATTGAACAAAAAATCATGCAAGTTGTATATGATGTAATTAATTTAAAAGGTTGTACAAATACAGGTATTGCTATGGTAGCTTGTCGTTTTATTAAAGCTATAAAATATAATGAATATACAATTTTACCGATGTCATCTATTTTAACTGGTGAATATGGCATTCATGATGTGGCTTTGAGCTTGCCTTGTATGCTTAATAACACAGGAATTATCAAGAAATTTACACCAAAATTAACTGATGAAGAAGTAGGTAAAATGATAGCTTCTGCTAAAAGTGTAAAATTTGCTATGAAAGCTATTGAGAAAAAGACAGAAGCTGTAGCTTAAATATAATTAGATAATTTATAAATATTTATTTTAATAGCGAGGTTTTTATTTAAGTAGAAAATCTCGCTATTTTTATAAGTTTAAATTTTAAAGATAAGGTCGTGTTTTAATTGTTATGATAAGAAAGGAATAGTATTATGAATACTTTGACCAATGTAAAAAAATCACAGGGAATAATGATGTTTATTATCTTGTTATTATCTTATATAGTATTTGCATCAAATTGGGTGGCTGGTTCAAATTTATCCGAAAAGATTGTATATCATTATTTTAATGGTGAACAAGTATCACCGATGGTTTCAGAAGTTATAAATTATACAATAACGATTGCTCGAATTTTTGCGAACTTAGTCGCAGCGTATATTTTATTGAAATTAAATCCGCGAAAGGCAAGTATTGTAGCATTAGTATTACTTTGTTTTTCTTTTGTTGCTGTATTTGCTACAAATTATTGGCTATATACTATTGCGCGTATGATTATGGCATTAGGCGGTTCTATGATAATGGTATATATGAATACTGTAGTAGCTAGATTTATAGCTAATGATGAAAAAATTATAGCAAGTGCGCTAGTTACAGCTTCATATAATATTGGTGCAGGTTTAGTAGCTATTATTTTCTTTTTATATAAAGATGTAGTTATCAGTGATTGGCAACATACAATGTATATATTTAGCTTATTTAGTATATTGCTTTTAGTTTTATGGACTATGTTGGCAAAGGATTTTTCACCTAATGATGAGAATACACATCATCAAGAGGAATATAAATATAAAGATGCATTGACAGATAAATTTGTATATTGTTTTTCTATGGGCTTTGGCGGTTTTTTATTTTTATATGTAATGTCTTTAGTATCTATACCTGTAAAATTAGTTGCACAGGTCAATAATGGTTTTAATGCTGAATTTATGATATTGGCAATTACTATGGGTGGTATAGTTGGGACTTTATTTAGTATTTTAATTGGCAAAGTACCTTTTGAGCGTAAGCCGTTTTTATTAGTTCATGGTATTATGATGATTATTGCTATGGCTTTAGGTTTGTATATGGCATATATAAATCCAGGATTAGCATACTTTTTATTTGCGATTGGCGGATTTGTGATGTTTTCTCAGTATTCTGTGTATCTGAATTTTCCTCATGAATTGCCAAATATGAACCCACGCAAGCTCACTATTATGTTCGGTGTGTTTTGGGCATTGGGCTATACTATTTATACTGTATTGAATTTTATTTGGAGTATTATACTTTCGTATTATGGTTGGGATTTATCCATGGTATTTTATATTGTATGTAGTTGCATATATATAATTTTTGTATTTACATTCCCTGCTTTAAAAGTTCAGACGAAAAGGGCAATTTCTTAAGCTTATATGAGCTTTATATAGTATAATTAAGGAAATTATGCTTGTGGTGGTGAGAATATATGGATAAATTAGATATTGAAGCATGTAAAAAAGAAAATCCTTTTATCGTATTAGCTGACGTTATTTATAAACATTTAAAAAATGATATTATGCAGGGCTTATTATTGCCAGGTGATAAGATTGTTGAGTCAAAGATTGCACAGCAATTAGATGTGAGTAGAACACCTGTAAATATAGCTCTTAATAGAGCTTTAAAAGATGGTTGGCTTGAGCGACGCAGTAAAAGGTTTTTGACGGTGCGAAAGATAAGTCCACAAGAATGTTTTTATCTATATGAAGCTCGTAAATTTTTGGAAGGACAAGCTGCTTATTTGGCAGCTAAACGCATAACGAAAGCAGAACTTATGGGTTTAAAGGAAATTTTGTTGAACTTTCGCAAGGGCAATGACGAACCAATTGATGATGAATTGTTTTGTAAAAATGATGAGAGATTTCATGATTTAATCGTTAAGGCTGCACATAATGATTATATTTCAGAGATGTATAAACGTATAAAACCTGATTTGCAACGATATAGATATCATTATAAACAGTTGATTATTGAACGAAATACAAATGAAAATGTCTATATGTATCATTATTCTATTTATTTGGCACTTAAAAGTAGATTATCTGTAGTAGCTAAAGATGAGATAGAGTCAGATATTTCTAGTATGCATGGAATGATTTTTGCAGGGAATATCTTGGCTAAATTTAATTTATAAAATGATAGTTGGCAAAAAAAATAGTTTTATATAAAATATATTAATAATAATGTATTTTATATTTATGTAAAAGTTTATACTTATAGTAGAGTTTTATATTTATCTAATATTTAAATATAGAAAAGAGGATTAGATGAAAAAGCTTTATTCTATAGGAGAGACAGCTAAAATTATGGGTATTTCTACTCAGGCTTTGAGAAACTATTCTAATATGGATTTAGTAAAACCAGAAACTATAAATTTTGAAACAGGTTATAGATATTATTCGTTTAATCAATTACATTATATTGATCGTATAAAATATTTGCGTAGTTTAGGATTATCATTGAAGGATATAGCAGATATTTTACATGATGGAAAACCTGAAAAGATGATTTATTGTTTAGAAAAGAAAAGAGAAGAATTAATAGATCAAATTAGTGATATTAATTTAAAAATTGAAGAAGTTAATTGGTATATTGATTATTTTAAACAATTAGATAAAATAAGGATAACATCTATTCCATATATAAAACAGTTTCCTGAGCGTTATATTTTATATGTGGAGTATGATAAAAATGATGATAAAGAAGATTTAGAAATAGAAATGATGAAATTAAAAAATACTAATATGTATAAATGTCATCGACAATGGGGCATTATAATTGATTTTAAAAAATATCTTTTAAATCAATTCTTACCTCAAAAATATTTCTTTTTTATTAAAGATAAACCTAAGAAGTATAATAGTAAATATATAGATGTGATACCAGCTGGATTGTATCTTTGTTTGTGGTGTACTACTAAATTAAATATTGATACTCATATTGTTAAATCTTTTTATAATGAGCATGAAAAACCTTTATATGCATTAGCTTTAGAATATGAAAATAGCTTTATTGATTATAAAAATTGTCCATATGAGTATCAAACTTTAATTCAAAAAATAGATAAATTATAATTTTATATTGACTTTATATCTACTATAAAGTTTATTATATATACATACTTAATTTACATTATTTAATTAAAATTTTATAACATAAAAACAAAGGCGTTTTATTATTAGAAAATTATTTTCTAATAATAAAGCGCCTTTTTTTATAAAAATAAAAGGAGAGAGCATATTATGAGGAATTATTTGAAAAAATTATTTACAGTAGGTCTGTTATCTGTTTCATTATGTTCATTATTTACTGGTTGTGGAGAACAAGCAAATAATAATGAACATAAGTCATTAAATGTTATAACTCATGCTAATTGGAAACCATTTGAATATATTGATAAAGGTACAGCTGTAGGGTTTGATATTGATTTAATTAATGCTGTAGCTGAAGAAGCTGGTTATAAGATTAATGTTAAAGATGTAGGGTGGGAATCTATTTTCCAACAGATAAAAGATAAAAGTGCAGATGTAGCTATTTCTGGTATTACTGCTACAAATGAAAGAAAAGAAACTTTTAGTTTTACTGTACCATATTTTATTTCTAAAGAAGCAATGTTAGTTCCAGCTGATAGTGAAATTACATCAATAAATGATTTAATTAGTGAAGATAAAACAGTATCTGTTCAAAATGGTTCGACAGCTCAAATTGCTGTGGAGAAAGTATTAGGAGCTAATAATCCTAATATAAAGAAAACAGCATTGAGTGATCAAATGCTTTTAAATGGACAAGTAGATGCTTTAGTTGGTGATGATACTTCTTTAAATGAAATTATAAGTAATCATCCAGATAAAAATTTAAAAATTATTTATGATGATAATGCATTTGAACCTGAATATTTCAGTATTATGTTAGCAAAAGATGGAAATGAACAATTGCAAAAAGATTTAAATGAAGGACTTAAAAAAGTTATTGATAGTGGGAAGTATGCTGAAATTTATAAAAAATGGTTTAATCGTGAACCTAATGTAGATGAACTTAAAAAACTTATGAATTAAGTTATTATAAAAGATTTAATAAGGAGATGAGTCGATTGGATTTTAATTTTTCGATAATACAAGAATATGCTCATTACTTTTTTTCTGGAACTTTATTAACAATTGGCTTGTCGATTATAAGTATTATAATTGGTACAGCATTGGGTTTATTTTTGGCATTGAGTAGATTATCTAAGAAAAAGCTTATATCTTGGGCGTCAACGATATATATAGAATTATTTAGAGGTACACCACTTTTAGTTCAATTACTTATTATTTATTTTGGAGTAGTTCCTTTGTTTTTGAATAGAGCAGATGGAATAATATCAGCGATTATCGCATTATCCTTAAATGTAGCGGCTTATATAGCAGAAACTATTAGAGCTGGAATTTTATCTATACCAAAGGGGCAATTTGAAGCAGCTCGTTCTATTGGTATGACTCATTATCAAGCAATGAAAATAATAATTATTCCGCAAGCAATGAGAAAAGTTATTCCACCTTTAGGAAATTCATTTATTAGTTTAATAAAAGATTCTTCTTTAGCTTCTACAATAGCAACACCAGAATTAATGTATTGGGCGAATGCTGCCAATGCTCAATATTATAGAGTTTGGGAATCTTTTTGTTCAGCAGCATTAATTTATTTAATATTAACTTTATCTATTAGTAGTATTTTAAAATGTTTTGAAAGAAGGTTAGATTAATGCGAAAAGGAACGAAAAATATTTTAAAAATTAATCATTTGAAAAAAGTATTTGGCGATAATGTTATTTTGAAAGACATTAATTTAACTATAAAAGAACAAGAAGTTGTAGTTATGTTAGGACCATCTGGAGCTGGAAAATCGACATTATTAAGATGTTTGAATCAGTTAGAAACTATAGATGATGGTGGTATTTATTTTCAACAAGTAGATATTACGGATCCTAATAATAATACAGATATTAATAAAATTAGAGAACAAATGGGGATGGTATTTCAGGATTTTAATTTATTTCCTCATATGACAGTTTTAGAGAATATTATGGTTGGTCCAATAAAAGTAAAACATGAAAATAAGAAAGTTGTAGAAGAGCGTGCATATCATTTGTTGGAAAAAGTAGGATTATTAGAAAAAGCAAATGTATATCCACATTCTTTATCAGGTGGACAGAAACAACGTATAGCAATAGCTAGAGCATTAGCTATGCAACCTAAAGTAATGTTATTTGATGAACCAACATCAGCATTAGATCCGGAAATGGTAGGAGAAGTCCTTAATGTAATGAAACAATTAGCTGTAGAAGGAATGACGATGGTAGTTGTAACTCATGAAATGGGCTTTGCTCGTGAAGTAGCGGATTGGGTGGTTTTTATGGATGGAGGATATATTATTGAAGAAAATGAGCCAATAGAAATATTTTCTAATCCACAACAAGAAAGAACGAAATTATTTTTTAGCAAAATTCTTTCGGCTAATAAATCTAATTTAAATTAATTATTTAGGAGAATTTATTATGGAAGATAATAATGTATTTTCGTATGAAACTGAACTTTTAATAAGTGGAGCATATACACATAATCCTGTTTCTCATCCAGAAGCTATGCCTATTTATTTAACGACAGCTTTTAATGTCAGGGATTTAGATGATTTAGAAGAACGTTATAAACAAAAAGGTTTTTGTTATAATCGCAATAGAAATCCTAATCGTACTGCGTTAATAGAATTAATGACTAATTTAGAAAATGGGGAAGACTCTATAATATGTAGTTCAGGAATGGCTGCTATTTTTACAGCTATTATGACAGTTGTTGAAAGTGGAGATCATATATTAGCAGATAAAACTTTATATGGTGAGACTATTGAGATTTTTACAGATATATTAAATAAATATAATATAAAGACAACATTTGTTGATTTTACTAACTTAGATGAACTTACTGCAGCAATAAGACCAAATACTAAATTATTTTATACAGAAACTATAGGTAATCCTATGATTACTGTAGTAGATGTTGATGCAATTGCAAATCTAGCTCATTTGCATAATGCTTATATGATTGTTGATAATACTTTTATGACATCAGCTGCATTCAAACCATTAGAACATGGTGCAGATTTAGTAGTAAATAGTCTTACTAAGTTTGCAAATGGTCATAGTGATGCAGTATGTGGTTCAGTTACCGGAAAAATTGAACTTATAAAAAAGGCTTATCATTTACAAATTTTAACCGGTTGTACAGCAGATTCATTTACTTCTTGGTTAGTACAAAGAGGCATGCGTACATTATATTTAAGACTTAATAAGCAGATGGAAAATGCTAAAAATTTGGCTGAAGCATTAGAAAAATCACCATATGTATTGAAAGTAAGATATCCTTCTTTAAAATCACACAAACAAAATGAATTGGCAAAACGATTATTTAAAGATAAATTTGGTGCAATGTTAACAATTGAATTAATTGATGATAGAAGAAAAATGAATATGTTTATGAGAAAATTAAAATTAGCTCACTATGCAATGACTTTAGGTGGAATACGAACAACACTTTCTTATCCAGTATTATCATCACATTCTAATATGCCGGAGTCAGAAAGATTAAAAATGGGAATAACTAATGGAACGTTGAGGATATCTGTAGGAATTGAAAATAGTGATGATTTAATTAATGATTTTTTACAAGCGTTAACTGTATATGAATAATATGAAATTTTATTTTTATTTATTTGGAGCAACGTTTCTTTGGGGCTTACAGCCTGTCATGATGAAGATATTATTGATGCAATATACGACTATTACAGTTGTTGTTGTACGTTGTTTCTTAATGATAATTTGTTATTTTTGTTTAGTGTATTTAAATAATTCAACAATAAAAATACCGACAAAAAAGCAAATTTTAACATTAATATTTATTGGATTTTGTTCTATACCGTTAAATAATATTACTCAGTTTGAAGGTTTGCACTATACTACTGCATTTAATTGTACTTTATTAGGTGCGACAGTACCTGCTATGGTAGCAATATTAGCATATTTTATATTACGAGAACATTTGTCAGGTATTCAATGGATTGGAATAGTAATTTCTTTTATTGGAGTTTGTTATATGCTTTCACATGGTAATATTGATAATCTTTTAAATAGTAAATTCAATATAGGTGATATTCTTATTCTTATCAGTGAAATTGGTTGGTCGCTGTACATTGTTTTTAGTCGACAAGTTATGCAATTATTATCCCCCTTACAAACTTCTGCATGGGCAAATTTATTTGGAACTTTAATTTTATTACCATATGTTTTTAATAGTGGACAGTTTTTGTTATATTATCCATCAATGAATTCTGTAATAGCATTAGTATATGTAGTTTTATTTAGTGGTGTTATGGCAGGTATTCTTTGGAATGTTGGAGTTAAATATATTGGTGCTAGTAAATCAGCTATTTTTAGTAATGTAACACCAGTGACAGGGTTAATATTTGGTAATTTAATTTTAAATGAAGCTTTTGGTATAGATGAAATAGTTGGAATTGTTATAGTAGGTATTGGTGTATATTTATTAATATCGTTAAGACCTAAAATATTTTAAAGGAAGTGTATTATAGTGATTGCTAATAGAATGAAAAATTTTTCGATTACTCCAATTGCTGCTTTAATGGAAAAAACAATACAATTGCGTCAAGAAGGAAAAGATATTATTACATTGCATAATGGTGAGCCAGATTTTCCAACACCTGATTATATAAAATTAGCAGGAATTAAAGCGATTATTGAAAATAAAACAAAATATACTTTAGCACCTGGTATAATTGGATTAAGAGAAGCAATTTGTGAAAAATTAAAAAAAGATAATAATCTAAATTATGAGCCAGAACAGATATGTGTATGTTCTGGAGCAAAACCAGCTATATATAATTCTTTGATGGCAATAGCAAATCCTGGAGATGAAATAGTAGTTCCTTCTCCTTGCTGGGATAGCTATACTTCACTTATAAAATTAGCGGGAGCAATCCCTGTTTTTGTACCTACAAATAAAGATAATTCTTTAAATTTGGATGTCATAGAACAGGCTATTACAGAAAAAACAAAAGCTGTATTAATATGCACACCTAATAATCCTACTGGTGCTGTATATAGTGAAAGTCAATTACGTGAGTTAGCTAAAATTATTTGTAAGCATGATATTTATATAATTGTTGATGAAATATATGAAAAAATTATATATGATGGAGAAAAACATTTTTCTATTGGTTCAATATCTCCTGAAATGTTAGAACGAACAATTACTATTAATGGTTTTTCAAAAACATATTCAATGACTGGTTGGCGTATGGGTTATGCAGCCGCTAATAAAGAAATAAGCCATGCTATAGCTATGATGCAGACATTATCTTCTTCAAATACTAATTCTATTGCACAATATGCTTGTTGGGCTGCATTAAAAGGTTCTCAAGAAGATACAAACAAAATGGTAAATAGTTATGATGAACGTCGCAAATATTTAATGGAGAGAATAAAAAATATTCCAGGAATGACTTGTACATTGCCGAAAGGTGCTTTTTATGCTTATCCAGATGTAACAGCATATTATGGAGCATCATATAAAGGAAAAAAAATTAATAGTTCTTTAGATTGGACAGAATTTATTTTAAATATTGCTCAAGTTGTATTAGTTCCAGGAGAAGCTTTTAATAATCCGGGAGGAAATGCTAGAATTGCATATTGTTATTCCATGAAGGAGCTAGAAGAGTCAATGAATCGTATAGAAAAAGCCATATCATTATTAGATTAGTATTATATAGGAACTCATTATGGAAAAAACATAATGAGTTCTTCTATTTTATTCTTGATATAAGGAAGTTGTTTTTATTATGCACGATAAAAAAAAGAAACCTGTTATTTTAATAAATGGAATTGTTCAAAAGGAAATTGTACCAGCATTAAGTCCTTATTTTGAAATTAAACAATGGACTAAATCACCAATTATGCCATTAGATATATTAGAAAAAGAAATACCATTTGCTGATGCCTTGATATTAGCATATAATTCCAAATTGCCATCAAATATTATTGAGAAGGGGAAAAATTTAAAAATTATAGTACAGCATTTTGTAGGATATGAAAATGTAGATATAAGTGCTTGTACAAAATATAATATTCCTTTTTGTAATACATCGAGTGCTTCTATTAATACTGTAGCAGAATTAGCGATAGCATTTATTTTTTTGGCTTCTCGACATATTATAGAATGCAATCAATATGTAAAAAATGGAGATTGGCTAAATAAAAAAGCAAGTGATTTTTTATTTGGTTATGATATAAATGGAGCAACTTTAGGTATTTTAGGTATGGGGAAAATAGGCTTTTCCATCGCTAAAAAAGCTCAAAATTTAGGAATGAATATACTATACCATAATCGTAGACGACATTTAGAATTAGAAAATAATAAACTAAAATTTGCAGATTTAAATTTTTTATGTCAGAAATCAGATATTATTGTTAATGTATTACCATCATCAAAACAAACATATCATATGATATCTATGGAAAATTTTAGACAAATGAAAAGAAACTGCATATTTATTAATGTAGGAAGAGGCGACACTATTGTTACAGAGGATTTAATCAGTGCATTAGAAAAGAAATATATTTCTCAAGCAGTTTTAGATGTTTTTGAAGTAGAACCTTTAGATAACAGAAGTGTTTTATCTAATTTACCAAATGTAATTTGTACTCCTCATATTGGAAGTAATACAGAAAAAACGAGATTGAAGAAGTCGGAAATAACAATTCAAAATATATTAAATTTCTTTTCTAATAAAGAACTTATTGATTGTGTAAATCCAGAAGTATTGAAAAAATAATATGCAAATTTTTTTATTTAATAGAGAGATAAAAATAAAAGCCTTAGGAAAACCTAAGGCTTTTGTCATTTTATTTAAAATCATTTACTAAAACATCTTTGCGGAAATATTTTTTATCATATTCGCCGATTTCACGTATTACTTTGCATGGAGAACCATAAGCTAAGCTATTAGCTGGAATATCTTTAGTTACGATACTACCTGCACCGATTACACAGTTATCACCGATTGTAACACCAGGCATAACCATTACACCAGCGCCAAGCCATACACGGTTACCGATATGAATTGGCAAGGAGAATTGAGTACCACCAAGGCGATATTCAGGGTCTAATGGGTGACCTGTTACACAAAGTAATACATTTGGACCACACATAACATCATCGCCGATGAATACTTCACAGTCATCTACAACTTGGAAATTAAAGTTTGCATAGAAATTTTTACCGATATGAGTGTTGCAACCATAAGCAAAATGTGCAGGTGGTTCAAGATAGATACCTTTTCCTACAGAACCTAATAATTCATTGAGAATTTTAGTTCTTGTTTCCATATCACTAGGACGAGTATTATTGAAATCAAACATCATTTCTTTAGCATTTACACGTTGTTTTTCAATAATTTTTTCGTATTCTTGGTCAACAGGGTCTTTGTGACCATATTCACGATAAAGTAATCCAGATTTCATTTGTTCTTCTAAACGCATAGAATCATCTCCCGCTCGTTAATTTACTATATTAAATTATAATTTATTCTGTAATGTTTTTTCAATAGATTTTATTTTATTTACGATATCATCAGCACTGACAATTTCAGATACAATAGCGAATGTTTTAGCCCCGTGAGAAGCTACTTCGCAAATATTATGTTCTTTGATACCACCGATAGCTACAAATGGATGTTTAGCATATTTACTAGCATAATCTACATAGGAAAAACCAACAGGTACAGCATCTTTTTTTGTCTGTGTAGCATAAACAGGACCTACACCGATATAGTCAATAATATCACCAAGTTCATTTGCTTTTTGAAGTTGAGCTTCTTCATGAGTGGAAAGACCTAAGATTTTATCTTCGCCGATTAATTGACGAACTACTTGAGGTGGCAAATCTGTCTGACCGATATGCACACCATCAGCATTTACAGCCATAGCAAGGTCTACAAAATCATCAATGATAAATATAGCACCAGCTTCTTTAGTCATCTTTACTAATTGCATACATTCTTGATAGCGTTCAAGTGCAGGTTTTTCTTTTTCACGATATTGAATAAATTTAATGCCAGCTTCGAGCATTTTGCCTACAACTTCAATATTATTGCGACCGTTAGACATTGCTTCAGCAGTTATAGTATAGATGGGATTGTTGATAAAATGTTCCATTCCTTTACGCATGGAAAGACCTCTTTTCTAAATATAGAATTTTATTTTTTACTTTATAGTAGTGAAAACATCTGTTGCGTCATTATCAGCAGTGATTGTTATTTGCCATTTTTGTTTGATATTTTCTTCTTGCAAATATTGAGCCAAAGTTTCAACTATAGGTAATTCTGTGCCAAAATGACCTGCATCAATGATATTTATACCTAATTCTTGAGCATGTTGTGCTTCGTGATATTTAACATCACCAGTTATATAAGTGTCAGCACCTTGCATAGCAGCTTTATCTAAAAATTCAACACCAGCACCGGAGCAAAGGGCTACTTTTTTTACTAATTTGTCATTTCCTTTTACATAGCGGAAAGTATCACCAGGAAGACTTTGTTTTATGCGTTGAGCAAATTCATCAACTGTGATAGGCTCAGCAAGTTTACCAATGCGTCCAAGTCCATTTTCGTGATAAACATTTTCTGTAGGAATGATATCCCAAGCAGGAACTTCATAAGGATGAGCTTTTAACATAGCTTTAATCACACGATTTTTTATTTTACTAGGTAAAATGGTTTCTATGCGAACTTCTTGCACATTGGATAATTTATTTTGTTGACCGATAAAAGGATTGGAATTTTCAAGAGGTTTGAAATATCCTGTGCCATTATAAGTGAAGGAGCAATCACTGTAATTATCGATAGCACCTGCTCCCGCTTTAGCTAAAGCTTCACGAACAGCATCAGCATAATCGCTAGGAACATTGACTCCTAATTTTAAAATTTCTTCACGGTAAGAAATAGTAAGTGGTTTTACTTCTGTGAGTTGAAGTTTTTGAGCTAAAACATCATTTACACCACCATAGGTAGTATCTAAATTTGTATGAGCAGCAAAGATAGCGATATTGTTACTGAGAATTTTTTGGAGCATTCTGCCAAGAGGTTTATCAGTAGCAATTTTTTTTATACCTTTAAATAAAAATGGGTGGTGAGAAATTATCATATTATAATTTTCACAGATAGCTTTATCAATTACTTTTTCTGTAACATCTAAGCAAGTCAAAATTTTAGTGATTTCTTGAGCAGGATTACCGATTAAAAGACCTACATTATCCCAATTTTCAGCGAGGTAACGTGGGGCAAGTCTATCCATAGCTTCAACTACAACTTGACATTTAATCATAATAATTCCTCCAAAGCTTTTACATAAGTTTGTAATTGATGATAATGTGCAGTATTTTTAGCAGTCTCAGATTTTGCCATGCCGTTTAAACTGCGATTGGCTTTGGCGATAAATTCAGCAATCATTTCTTTAAATAAAGTAGGTCTAGTGCGATTTAATACAGGCCCTATTTCAAGCTCAAGTTCAGTAGGTAAAGCTTGTTTTCCAGGTTTAGCATAAATTATTTGATAAATGCGACCATCTTCTTTTGCTATAGCTTCATCTTCGATATGCCAATCTATGCTGTAAAGATATTTTCTAAGAGCGGTAAATCCCTGTTGTGGTTGTAGGATTAGACCTTTTAAAGAATTTACAATTTCAGAGCAATCTTGTAATAATTGAACCATTAGATTTCCGCCCATACCACAAAATATAGCAATATCTACTTCGTTAGGTTGAAGAATTTCTAAACCACTACCTAAACGAATATCGATTTTATTCATCAATGAAGCATTGCGTACAGAACGCTTGGCTGCTAAATAAGGACCTTCGTTTACATCACCAGCGATTGCTTTACAACATCTTCCAGTTTTTACTAATTCTATAGGTAAATAACCATGGTCAGTGCCAATATCAGCAATGACACTGCCATGGGGTACGAACTTTGTTACAGTTTGTAATCTAGCACCTAAAGACAAAAAAATCATCTCCTTAAAATAAATTGATTAAATATATGATATCATGATAATAGATACAAAAAAAGCTGGTTCTATATTGAACCAGCTTTTTATTAATATTTAATTATTTTTTAGCAATTTTTTTCATATCGTCAGCAACAGCTTCAGCTTTTGTACCAACAATTACTTGAATGCTATTTCCTTTTTTGATAACACCAGCAGCACCTAGAGCTTTAAGACCAGCTTCATCGATTTTATCAATATCTTTAACATTTAAACGTAAACGAGTGATGCAAGAGCTGATAGTAGTTAAGTTATCAGCACCACCTAATTTATTGATAAAGGATTGAGCTAATTCATCTGGGTTAGCATTTTCAATAGCTTCGTTGTCAGATTCATTTTCAAAACGACCAGGAGTTGGAAGGTCGAAGTGAATGATTGCCCATCTGAAAACAATGAAGTAAATGATACCAAATACTAAGCCAATTGGAATGATTAAGATAGCTTTAGTAGCAAGACCATAATTTAGTACATAGTCAATAAGACCAGCAGAGAAACCAAAGCCATGTAAAATACCAAACATATTAGCAACTGCAAGAGCAATACCTGTCATAACAGCATGGAATGCATAAAGAACAGGAGCTAAGAACATGAAAGTGAATTCTACAGGTTCAGTGATACCAGTTAAGAAAGCTGTGAAAGCGATGGAGAACATCATACCAGCAACTTTTGATTTATTTTCTGGTTTAGCAGCACTGTACATTGCAAGTGCGATAGCAGGAACACCGAACATAAAGATAAAGTAGAAACCAGCCATGAATACACCAGCAGTTGGGTCACCAGCGAAGAAACGATTTAAATCGCCTGTTGCAGTAACGCCTGTTTCTGGATTAGTGTAAGAACCAAATACGAACCAAACAAGAGAGTTGAGAATGTGATGAAGACCAACAGGAATAAGTAAACGGTTTAATACACCATAGACAAAGGCACCAGCAGCACCAGCACCAACAATCCATTCACCGATGCTATGAATAAAGTTTTGAATAGGACCCCAAATAATACCAAAAATAAGAGCTAAAACAACGAATGTTGCAGCAGTAACGATCGGAACGAAACGTCTGCCTGAAAAGAAACCTAAGAATTCTGGTAATTTAATATTGTAGAATTTATTGTAAAGTATACCAGAAATAATACCAACAATAACCCCAGCGAGAACACCCATATTTAAATCTTTATCGATAGCTTTGAGTGCTTCTGTTAATACTAAATAGCCAATAACCCCAGCAAGACCTGCCGCACCATTGTTATCTTTAGCTAAGCCAACAGCGATACCAACGGCAAAAATAAGTGCTAAGTTATTGAAAACAGCACCACCTGCTTGAGTAATAAAAGGAATGTCGAAGACATCAGGTGCTCCTAAACGAAGTAAAAGAGCGGCAGCAGGAAGAACGGCAACAGGAAGCATTAACGCTTTACCTACAGCTTGAAGTTTGGAAAACCAACTGGACATAATAGTATCTCCTCCTATAAAATTTTAGCATAAAAGTTCGAATTTTCTCAATAAAAAGAAATTTATAGTATATAAAAACAAACTTTTACTTGCCCATAATATACTATAAATTTTATTTCACGTCAATATTACAACTTCAGAAAAAATTATAGAGAATGTATCCTGTAAGGATACCAATAATAGCGCCACTGATGACTTGGAAATAAGTATGACCTTCTTTTTCATGGAGGTCTGCCTTCCCTGTTAAGTGATTTAAAATAGAGGCATGTTTACCAATAGAGCGACGTAGATGAGTTGCATCAATCATAATGATAAAAGCAATAGTTACAGCTAAGATGAATAATGGAGAATTAAAATTATCATAAAAGCCGATATAAGTTGTAGTGGTAATTATAGTAGCCGTATGTACACTAGGAAAACCACCGTTACTGAAAGATAATTTCAAATCCAAAGTAGAATAGTAAATGTAATTAGTTATAAATTTTATGATAACTGCTACAAGCCAACCAATAAAAGGAACAAAAATCATACAAGACTGCATAAAATCACCTGGGTTTCTAAAATAATTTAAGATAATTAAATTATAGCAAAGATTTAATTTAAACAAAATCATATTTATGTAAAATAAATGTAGTTTATAAATTATAGGTTTAAATATAATTTTATATAAAAAAACGTACTCTTCAATTAAGAGTACGTTTTTTCTTAGAATAATTCTTCTAAAGAAGGAGCAGTAGCAGCTCCTTCTTTACTGACAACAATTGAAGCTATTTTGTTAGCTAAATATATACTATCTTTTAAATTTAAATTACAAGATAATCCAGCTAAAATTCCTCCAGTATGAGAATCGCCTGCGCCTATAGTATCTTTTACTTGAACTTTAAATCCATCAATAATAGTAACATCATTAGTAATAAGGATAGCACCCTTATTACCATTAGTAATGATAACAGGTTCCTTAGTGATATTAAATAATTTTTTACCAGCATTTTTAATATTATTTTCATTAACTAAAGATAAGATTTCTTTATTATTTATAGTAAAAATACAATTCATATGGAATATAGAATTTATTACATTTTTATTAATAAAATTCAATCTTGGTCCTGGATCGAAAATGATTTTTGCTGATGCTTTCTTTTGTTGTAATATTTTTATTAAAATGTCTCCATTTTTTCCTTCTAATTCATAGCCAGATACATAAATATAATCATAATTATTTATTTTTATATGTTCAAACCATTTTTCTTTCATAGAAAGTTCTAGTCCGGGCATAGTTATAAAAGTACGTTCACCATCATTTTCAACAAGAGATATACAATAGCCATTATCAATATTTTCTTCTATTTTAAAAATAGGGTAATTTTTTTCTTTAAATGATTTATAAATAATTTTGCTATAATCACCATTTCCAATAGGAATCATTAAATCAAAGGGTAAATGCAATTTATTTAAAACATCTGCGACATTAAATGCACAACCACCTATTGTATGTTTAGTACTTTTAGCTGTAATATCTTCTCCTGAATGAGGTAATTTTTCTATATTTATGATAATATCAACTATAGCAGCGCCAATAATAAGAACTTTTTTTTCAGATGTTAATTTATTTAAAATTTCTTTTAACTTATACATATTAGATAGCCTCACTATTAAATATTTTAGATAAAATAATATAAAAAATTCCACTAGAAATAAAAGTGATTAACATACCTAAACTATTATTGTAAAATATGCCATTAGCAAAAGGTCCATCAAAGAAGACACAGTTAGTAAATAAAAATCCTAAAAATACTCCTAAAAACCAACTAAAAATCCCGGTATAGTTATATAAATTAAAGTTATTTTCACCAGTTAATAATTTTTCGGGATATCCAAATTTTTTTCTAAATAGTACAAAATCTGTTAAAAATACAGCAGACCAACCAGCTAAAGCTATACCAATTAAACCTAAGAATGATTGAAATATACTTAAAAAGCTATCACTGATAAATAATACATATATACCTAAAGTTAACATAATGATTACATGGATACTTATTGCTGTAAAATTATTTACTTTTATATTTAAAGTAGATAAATTTACTCTAGCAGAACGTAAACTAATAACAGATGGTGCAACTAAACCTACTAATGCAGTTATTAAATAAGGGATTGTCATCCATGTAGGTAATTGAGAACCTATTACATCAATAGGATTAGGAACACTTAGAAAATCTGGAACTGTGCTAGTCATTAAAATTCCCATTGACATTAAAATGAATAGAGGTATAAAACCGGCTAATGTAGTAGATAAGATTATAGCAAAATCTGAATTTTTAGGATCTTGATAAACACTATAATCAGCAGCAGCAATTGCCCAACTAATACCTGTACCAGCAATTATTATAGATACAGCTGGAAGAAATCCAGAAATCCAATTTCCACTAGGTAGAGCAAATAAGAGGTCCCAATTAGTTTTTAGTAATAAAAAACCTAATACAATTAATGTCATTAAACCAAAAACATATGTGAAAAAACTTTGTAATTTTACTAAAGATTCTTGACTTAAAAATCCAGAAATAGCTATTAATATAGCTAGAATTATTAAAGCTATAATTGTAGTAAAAGTATTAGTATTTATACCTAAAATACCTAATAAAGTAAGTAGTGTTAAGGTAGCTGTTACAACATTTACACACATCCAACCAACTAGATTAATCCAACCACATAATGTAGGAATATAATTACCATGTACGCCAAAAACAGCACGAGATAGATTAAACATAGTGGTTCCGCCGATTTTTCCAGATAGACTTAAATATCCAACTAAAATAAAAGATAACGCACCAACAAATGCAGCTAAAATAGACTGTATGAAACTTAATTCGTAGCTAACAATAATAGCACCATAAATAAGTCCTAATATACCTATTTGCGTAGCCATCCATATTCCAAATAATTCATGAGGTTTACCGGTTCGTTCTTTTTTATCAACAAAAATATTTGTTTGCATATAAATCTCACCTCTAATTATAATTTAAAAAATTTTCTTGCAGTTAAAATTTTTTGTGTATAATTTTTAAAATTGATATTATTTGCTTTTTCTAATGTATAGATCCATTCAGGACGAATAGAATCTATACCTTTATATGCTCCACAGATAGCACAAGCCATAGCACCAATTGTATCTGTATCACCACCTAAATTAGCAGACATGATGGCAGCTTTTTCAGGTTCTTGACAATAATAAGCAATAGTTAAAGCAGCAGGAACAGCTTCGCTAGATAAAACACCTGTTCCAATTACTTCATAAATCATTTTGCTTACATCATTATCATTTGTACATTTATCTAAAAGTGATATTGCTACTTTTAATCGAGCTTTAGAATTTGCACTGTAAGTAGGTGTACCTAATGATAATGCTATATCATGAATTTTAAAAACATCATCTAGGATATCATCAAAATTTTTTCCATAAATAGCACTAGCAACAGCTTGAGCTATCATACTAGCTCCAGCGATAGTTACATCTGTAGAATGAGTAACACTACTAATTTTAGCAACAGCTTGAGCCATTTTATTTAAATCAGAATAGTCAATAATACAACCTAATGGAGCAATTCTCATAGCAGCACCATTTGTTTCAGCTTTAGATGTATATAGTTTGTAGTCTTCATTTTTACTATGAGCTAATAATGCGGCTTTAGAACTAGCTCCTAATAGGTTTTTTTCAAAACCATTTACATTTTTAATCCATTTTAATAATTTTTGAGCTAATATATTTGCATCAGGAATAGTATTATATTCACAAATAGCATCTAAAAATAATAGTGCTTGAGCGGAATCATCAGTAAATTGACCTGCTGAAAAATAACAAGCTACTTCGTTGTTTTGCGGACCATCCATAAATGTATCAATAAAACCTAGTTGATTTTTAATTTTTGATTTAGGCCATAATTCACCAGGCATACCTAAAGAATCTCCTAAAGTCATTCCTGCAATAGTACCCATAATTTTTTTTTCTAAAGACATATAATCATCACCTTACATATTATGTTATTATAATATTATAATAACATAATATTATAATATTGCAATACCATTTTAAAATTCGGAAAATTTAATAAATTATTCAGGAATTATTTTATATTAATTATGTTATAATAAATATATAGTTGAAGAGAAAAGAGGTTTCTTATGTCGCATTCGTCGCCTAAATATTATATTATAAAACAAGATTTAATAAAAATGATAAATGATGAAATTTTAACGGCTGGACAAATGGTACCTAGTGAAAGTAAATTAATGCAACAGTATAATGTTAGTAGAATAACAGCTAGAAAGGCATTAGAAGAATTATCTAATGAAGGATATTTATATAAGGTACAAGGTAAAGGTTGTTTTGTAAAAGATAATATAGAAGAACAATCTTTATCAAAAATATGTGGTTATACTGAAGAAATTACTAAATTAGGAATGTGTGTATCTAGAAAAGTTTTAAATTCAGAAATAATACCTTGTTTTAGTAAACGTAGCAATGAATTAAATATTGAGATTGATAGTAAATTGTATATGTTAAAGCGTATTTATTATGCAAATAGTGAGCCTATTTGTTTAACTACAGCATATTTGCCATATAAATACTTTGAAGGAATAGAAAAATATAATTTTGAGTATGAGTCATTGTATAATATTATAGAAAAAAAATATTTATATAAGATAGTACGTTCAAAATTAAGGTTAGAAGCTGTATCAGCAGATGAAAATGTGTGTAAATATTTAAATGTAAAAAAAGGAACACCATTATTATTATTTCGTTCTATTACTTATGGAAAAATAAATAATAAAGAAATTCCTATTGAATATTTTAAAACATATTATTTAACAAATAAAATACAATATACATTAGAGCAAATGCGTTAAATTATATTTTATTATAATAAAAAGCTAGATTAAAATAATCTAGCTTTTTGTAAATTATAATTATATTATTTTTAGTAAAAAAGGCAACAAAAAAACTTCCATATTTCTATGGAAGCTTATCATCTTTATTAAGTGGTGGGCCCACCTGGATTCGAACCAGGGACCAACCGGTTATGAGCCGGGGGCTCTACCGCTGAGCTATAGGCCCAAATAAAAATGGCTCCTTGAGTAGGACTCGAACCTACGACCGATCGGTTAACAGCCGATTGCTCTACCAACTGAGCTATCGAGGAATGTCTCATCACCAACGGAAATTATTATAATACATTATTAACTATATTGTCAACACTTTTTTTATATTTTTTTATAAACTTTTTTAAAAAATTTATAAAGCCTATTTATATAAGCAATAAATAGGCTTTAAACAAAGCTTATTCTAAGAAATCTTTTAATTTTTTACTACGGCTAGGATGACGAAGTTTGCGAAGTGCTTTTGCTTCAATTTGGCGAATACGTTCACGTGTTACACCAAAATTTTGACCTACTTCTTCTAAAGTACGAGCACGACCATCATCTAAACCAAAGCGAAGGCGAAGAACTTTTTCTTCACGTTCAGTTAAAGTATCAAGAACATCTTCTAATTGTTCTTTTAAAAGTACAAAAGATGCTGCTTCAGCAGGAGCTGGTGCATCATGGTCTTCGATGAAATCTCCAAGATGAGAATCTTCTTCTTCACCGATAGGTGTTTCCAAAGATACTGGTTCTTGAGCTATTTTCATGATTTCACGTACACGATCTACACTTACGTCCATTTCTTTTGCTATTTCTTCAGGGCTTGGTTCACGTCCTAAGGATTGGAGAAGTTGACGAGATACGCGAATTAATTTATTGATGGTTTCAACCATGTGGACAGGAATACGAATAGTACGAGCTTGGTCGGCAATAGCACGAGTAATGGCTTGACGAATCCACCATGTAGCATAAGTACTAAATTTGTAGCCTTTATTGTAATCGAATTTTTCAACAGCTTTTATTAAGCCTAAGTTACCTTCTTGGATTAAGTCCAAAAAGAGCATGCCACGACCAACATAACGTTTAGCGATACTTACAACAAGACGTAAGTTTGCTTCTGCTAGGCGTTTTTGAGCTTCAAGATCCCCATCTTCCATGCGTTTTGCTAATTTTATTTCTTCATCAGCAGATAATAATGGAACACGACCAATTTCTTTAAGATACATTCTAACAGGGTCATCGATATTTATACCTTCAGGTATGCTAAGGTCAATATCAATATCATCTTCATCATCTTTGAGATTAGAATCATCATCTGGTCCTATATCATTACCATTATCAATGATGTCAATGCCACGTTTGGTGAATGTATCGTATAATTCGTCTATTTCATCTGGTGACATGTCAACTGATTGAAGGGATTCCATAATTTCATTGTAAGTTAAAACGCCAGTTTTTTTACCTTTATCTAATAACTTACTGATTGCGTCTAAGCTGGCAGCAGCTGCTGCTGCATTAGTATCTTTAACGGCTTTTACATTTTTTTTGGATTGAGCCATTATTACATGCCTCCTCTTAATTTATTATTATAGGTATAGGGCTTATGTCTCCAGATTTATAGGAGCTCTACGAGGATAAATTATCCATTTCCATTCGTATTTGTTGACTAATTTTTAATTCTTCTAAAAATCTACTGTCGCCATTTCGTTGTAATTCATCTGCTAAAAGGCGATGTTTTTCATAATTACTATTTAGATAATAACGACGTAAAAGTTTTAGACAATCTTCAGTGAGTTGAATGTCATCATCAGTTGTAAATTCTTCAACTAAACAATGTGAAAGTTCACTATAAGCGGTATCACTTAGTTTCTCAGCAGCATCAATATCTGTAAAAGGCTGATTATTAGCAAGTGTACTTGCTAAATATTTTAGAATTTCTCCATGGATTTTATTGGGAAATTCTTCAGCTGGTATAAGATTTAGAACATAATCTAAAATACTAGCTTCATGCCAAATTTTTTTGATGATACATCTTCCTGCCATGGTCAAAGCATCTTTTTTTTCAGAGAATGCTTTGCGTGAATTTATTCCAGGAAGATTATCTGTAGAGACATCATATGCATTAAAATTTCTTTGCGAATTTTGTCGTTGCAAATCACTGCGAATAACGCCTTCATCTATACCCAAAACATTTGATATACGAATAATATATTCATTGCGTTCGACAGTGTTTGTAATATTAGCTAAAAGTGGCATTAATTGGTTTACTGCTAAAAGCTTTCCTTCTAAAGTATTGCGGTCTGTTGATTTTAATACATATTGCAATTGATATTCCATTAGCGGAAGAGCTTTATCAATTAATGCATAAAATTCTTTGCTACCATGATGGCGTAAAAATTCATCTGGGTCTTTGCCATCAGGAATGGTGATTACTTTGACATTAGCACCATTACTGCTAGCGATAGCTAAAGCTCGCATAGTAGCAGCTTGCCCAGCATTGTCACTATCATAGCAAAAATAGATATTTGGTGAATAGCGAAGAATTTTTCTACATTGTTGAGCAGTAAATGCAGTACCCAATGATGCTACAGCATTAGTAATATTATGACTATGTAATGCGATAGCATCCATATAACCTTCAACAACAATACTGAAGTTATTTTCTTTTATTGATTTTTGTGCATGATCTAAACCAAATAGCAAATGTCTTTTATTGAAAATAAGTGTTTCTGGTGAATTTAAATATTTGGGAGAATCATTTGGATTGATAATTCTGCCACCAAAGCCACAGATTTGACCATGTTCATTCATGATAGGAATGATTATGCGATTGCGAAAACGGTCATAGACTTTACCAGAATCTTTTATAGTGATTAGACCTGCTTTAGCAAGTAACTCTTTAGTAATGCCTCGTTTAGTAAAAGAGGTAAATAGTTTATCCCAAAGGTTAGGAGCAAAGCCAAGTTTAAATTTCGTAATTATATCTGAATTTATTTGGCGAGAAGAAAAGTATGCTCTACCAGCTTCTCCAAGAGAGGTACGAGTTAAACAATTATGAAAAAAAGAACCCGCCAGTTCATGTATTTTAAACAATGAATCTTTTTGTTGTTCTTGTTTGAGTTCGTCAGCACTTTTTTTCGTAGTCGGTATAGGGATATTCAATCTTTGGGCTTGTAGTTTTATGGCTTCATAATAAGAAATATTCTCTATAAGAGATATAAATTTAAATAGATTACCACCAGCATGACAACCAAAGCAATAAAAAAATCCCTGTTGGGGAACTACGGAAAATGAAGGTGTTTTTTCATTGTGAAAGGGGCAACAACCCCAATAGCGATTACCTCGTTTTTTGAGATGAACGTAACTTGAGATGACAGATAAGATATCTGAAGAAGAACGCACTTGTTCAACAAAATCATCGTGCAAGTTTTGTGTACGCATATAAACTCACCTTTCAATAAAACTATTTAATTATAGATGATTTTTGCCATAACGTAAATACATTCTACACATAATTATAAAAATCCTGCTTTATTTTTTTATTTTATTTAAAATTTTTTCGTATTTACATTTTAGGGATTTTATCTATACTATTCAATACGTATGGTTAAATATCCTGCTTTATTAGTGTATTATGTGGTAGTTATTGTATTTTGAAGATGGATTTGCTATGATGAATAAAAATAAATAATAAAAGAGGTATTCATGTGAGTATAAAAAAAGAGAGAGTGCCAGCTATTGAATATATGCGTGGAATATCCATGCTAGGCGTAGTTGGTATACATGTGGGTTCACAATACTTGATGAATAATCCCACTCCTAATTTACAATTATTGGCTTTGTATGAAATTGTAACGAGATTTTCAGTACCGATTTTTTTCTTTATCTCTGCTTTTGGCTTATTTTATAATTTAGATTTACAGGAAAAATTTAATTATAAAAATTTTATGAAGCGAAGATTTAAAACAGTGTTAATCCCTTATCTTGTATGGTCTATTTTTTATATTTTGCATTATACAATAACAAATCAAACGTTGTATTTACTTCATCCATTGAATTTGATTGGCATTTTATTTTTTGGTTTAGCATGTTATCAATTGTATTTCATGATATTATTGGTTTGGTTTTATGCTTTAATGCCACTGTGGATTTTTATTGTAAAAAGATTAAATATTGTATTATTAGTAGTTTTATTTGTTTTTCAAATGGCAGTAGATTATTATTCAAGCTTTTTGATGAACCCATATGGTATTCAAAATGAAATAGTTAAAGCTATTTTTATGTATCGTTTAAATTATTGGGTAATACATTATGTATTTATCTTTTTATTAGGTGGATATGTATCTGTACATTATGATGAATTTAAAATCTTCATGAGAGATAATTTGAATAAATTAAGAGCTTTTGGTTTTATAAGCTTGATTGGGTTATTAGCATATTATTATTATTGTATTTATTACAATGGTTATTCTCCAGAAGGCGCAATAAATACTGCTCATCAATTATCTCCAGCTGGTCTTGTTTATACTTTAGGTGCTAGCTTATATTTATTTGCAGAATTTCAATATGGATTTTTAGCTAAAATAGGAACTAGTTTATTTTCTCTATTAGGTAGACATTCATATTTTGTATATTTAGCTCATCCTGTGGCAATCACCTATTTAGCTTTATTTATGGCAAAATTTAATATAGTTATGACGGCTGTTAATTCTATGATTTTTTATGTATTAGTAGTATTGTTTACTTTAATTGTAGCTATAATATTTAGAAAGCTTGGCAATACGAAATATCCAAAATTAAATGAATTGACAATAGGCGTTTATCCTAAAAAATAAGAAAAGCGGTAACACTTATTTGTGTTACCGCATTTTTTTTAATCTTTTTTGATAAGAGAAATAATAACGCCAATGATAAGACCGATGATGGAAGGAACAATCCAGCCCATACCCATATCAAAAAATGGCAAAGTATTTTTATATACTTCAATAATAGCGCTGATAGTAGCTGTGTTATTTAGTCCAAAAGGTAGAGCATTTAACATATCACCGATAGCTGCAAATAAAGTGAAAAGTGTAGTTACAGAATATACATAACGGTGATAGCCAAAAATTGCACTGATAAATGCTAAGATGATAAGTGTTATAGCTAATGGATATAATAACATGAGAATTGGAATAGCTAAGAAAATGATACTAGTTAAACCAACATTAGCGATTAAGAAAGAAACAATAGTGAAGATAAAAGCATATGTTCTGTAGCTAAAAGAGTTAGGATATAATTCACTAAATGTAGTGGAACAAGCAGTGATAAGACCGATGGAAGTTTTTAGGCAAGCTATAGTAACGGTAAGAGCTAACAGAATATGACCAAATGAACCAAAATAATAAGTAGAGATTTGAGCAAGAGCAATACCACCATTAGCAGATAAAGCAAATTGCCCTAGACTGCAAGCGCCAATATAAGCTAAGAAACTGTAGATAATGCCCATGAGAATTAAAACAACGATACCTGCTTTTAATGTACCATAAGCTACATCTTTTGGATTTTTTAATCCTAGATTGTGCAATGTATGAATAACGATGATACCAAAAGCAAGAGAAGCTAAAGCGTCCATAGTGTTGTAGCCTTCAGTGAAACCTTTGAAGAAAGCTTCTTGTTGATATGCTTCCTGCACAGGCATAGCATCAGGTGAACCCATTGGATTGATTAAAGCAGTTACCATTAAAATTGCAATAAATACTAAAAAGAGTGGATTTAAAATCTTACCAATCCATGTGAGAATTTTACCTGGTTTTAAAGCAAATGCTAATGCTAAAACAAAGAAAATAAATGAAAAAATTGCTAAATAAATTGTTTGCATGGAAGCATCAACATGGCTAGATAAACCTATTTCATAAGAAACTGCTGCTGTACGTGGAATTGCAAAAGCAGGTCCAATTGTGAGATATAAAAGTACAGTAACAAAATGAGCATAAGGTTTATTAATGCGACTAGCTAAATCAAAAAGACCTTCACTACGAGAAATACCCATAGCGACAATACCTAAAAATGGAAGACCGATAGCAGTGAGCATAAAGCCGATATTAGCTAGAAAAATATTACTGCCGGCTTCTTGCCCTAGATGTACAGGAAATATTAAATTTCCTGCACCAAAGAACATACCAAATAGCATAGACCCAACTAAAATATTTTGGGAAAGTGAAAGTGTTCGTTTCATGATAAATCCTTTCTGATGAGTTTTTATTTAATTTTTGATTTTTAACTGAATAAGGAAATTTGGTCACTTTCTTGTAGACCATCTAAGCAACCATGTTCACGCAAGCGTTCAACAATTGGTGTAGATAAACTAGCACGTTTTTTGAGGTCATCAATAGAAGTGAATTCCCCTTCAAGGCGAGCTTGAACGATATTATTTGCAGCCATAGTACTAATACCAGTAAGGGCAGTAAATGGCGGTAATAGAGATTTTTCATGCAAGATGAATTTATCAGCATTTGATTTATAAAGGTCTACTTTTTCTACAGAAAAACCACGAAGATACATTTCCCAAGCAAGTTCTAAAACAACTTGGAAGCCTTTATCTTTTACAGATAATTTTTTCTGTTTTTCAAGTTCAATAATTTCGTCGAGTTTATCGCGAACAGCTAATTTACCTTTAGAAATAATATCTGCATCAAATTCAGCAGCACGGATGGAGAAATAAGCAGCATAAAAGGCAAGTGGATAGTGAACTTTGCAAAAGGCTATGCGATATGCCATCATAACATAAGCTGTGGCATGGGCACGTGGGAAGAGATATTTTATTTTTAGACAAGAGTCAATATACCATTGAGGGATACCGCCATCTTTCATGACTTTAATATCATCTTCACTAAGCCCTTTACCTTTACGTACTTTTTCCATAGTTTTAAAGGAAAATAGTGGGTCAATACCACTGTGAATTAAATGCATCATGATGTCATCACGACAAGAAATCGCATCGGAAACAGTACAAGTTCCTGAGGTAATTAAATCTTGAGCATTTTCAAGCCACACATTAGTACCATGAGAAAATCCACTGATACGCACTAAATCACTGAATTTTTTAGGTTTAGTGTCATCAAGCATTTGACGTGTAAATGGTGTTCTAAATTCAGGAATACCAAATGTGCCAGAAGTAGCACCGAGTTCTTCTGGTGTTACACCGAGGGCTTCTGTAGAGGAGAAGATACTCATAGTAGCTGGGTCATCAAAGGGAATAGTTCTAGGGTCGCGATGAGTTATATTTTCGAGCATTTTTATTACTGTAGGATCATCGTGTCCAAGTATATCTAATTTTACTAGACGGCTACTGATAGAGTGGTAATCAAAATGTGTAGTTATCGTATTTGTCGTAGTATCGTCAGCAGGTCTTTGAATTGGCGTGAAATGATGTACGTCCATATTACGAGGAATAACCATGATACCGCCAGGGTGTTGCCCTGTAGTGCGTTTTACACCAGTGCAACCATTTACAAGACTGTTGATATAAGCATCACGTTTTTTAATACCTTTTTCGTCAAAGAATTTTTTTACATAACCATAAGCAGTTTTATCAGCTACAGTGGCGATAGTTCCTGCACGGAAAACATTATCTTTGCCGAATAATTCTTCAGTGTATTTATGAGCTACTGGTTGATAATCACCGGAGAAATTCAAGTCAATATCAGGAACTTTATCGCCGTCAAATCCCATGAATACAGCAAATGGAATATCATGGCCATCTTTAATCATTTTAGTTCCGCAATGAGGGCAATCTTTATCTGGCATATCAAAACCACAACCATAAGTACCATCTTCAATAAATTCGCTGTGGCGACAATGAGGACAGCGCCAATGTGGTGGTAGCGGATTTACTTCTGTTATATTTGTCATAGTAGCGACAAAAGAAGAACCAACTGAACCCCTAGAACCAACAAGATAGCCATCATCAAGTGATTTTTTTACGAGTTTATGAGCGATTAAATAAAGCACGGCAAAACCATGACCAATGATGGAATTTAATTCTAATTCTAAGCGGTCTTGTACTACTTTAGGCAGATTTTCACCATATAATTCACGAGCTTTGGCATATGACATATCGTGAATTTCTTGGTCAGCTCCTGGTATCATAGGTGAATATAATTCATCAGGAATAGGTTTGAAGACCTCTACCATATCTGCTATTTTTCGTGGGTTAGTAACAACTGCTTCGTAGGATAATTCTTCGCCTAAATAGCTAAATTCTTTGAGCATTTCATCAGTTGTGCGAAGATATAATGGCGGTTGTTTTTCCGCATCTTCAAAACCTTTGCCTTTCATTAAAATAGCACGATAAATACTATCTTTGGCATTTAAGAAATGAACATCACAAGTCGCTATGAGCATTTTATTTAATTTTTTAGCAAGCTCAGCAACTTTTAAATTGATTTTTATTAAGTCTTCATCAGTTTGAACATCAGGGAAATTTTCGTTGCGGATTAAAAAGGCATTATTGCCGATTGGTTGAATTTCAAGATAATCATAAAAACTAGCTATTTCTAATAATTTTTCATCGCTTTCATTATTTACAATAGCTCTGATTAATTCACCTGCTTCACAAGCCGAACCGATGATTACACCTTCACGCAATTCAGAGATGATTTTTTTCGGTAATCTAGGTCTTGATTTATAGAGATATTTCAAATGAGATAAGGAGACCATTCGATAAATATTTCTAAGACCAATAGAATTTTTGGCTAACATGATGATATGATTAGCTCTGCGCTGTTGATAATCATCGCCTGTCAGATATCCTTCAATACCATAGATTACTTTTATTTTATTATCTTTGGCAGCTTTCATCGCTTCTGGGAAGGCTTGAACGACACCATGGTCAGTGATAGCGATAGCAGGCCAGCCCCAACGAGCGGCAGTGGATATCAATTCTTTTGCAGATACAACAGCGTCCATATTGCTCATATGTGTATGTGCGTGTAGTTCTACGCGTTTTTCGATAGCTCTATCTTCTCTTTTTGGTAATTCAGACAAACAGATATTAAGTGGCATCATTACATAATCATTGAGATAAGAGTCAAAACGGATAGAGCCTTTTATTTTGACAATATCAGCTTTTTTTAGAGCAGACATTACTTCTTCAAAGTCCTCTTTATTTTTTAAGAATACTTTACAAGAAATACCGTCAGATTCATCTGCTAGGTCAAAAGTTAGAAGATTAGTTCCTGTATTGAATTCACGATTATTGATATTGAAAATGCGACCGCGTAAAACGATATTTTTCATTTCGCCATCAATGCTAGTGATTTCAATATGTTCTTCAGGAATGTTATCAATCATTAATTTGCGTTCACTTTTGCGACGGAATTTTGGTGCAGAATTATCTGCATTATTAGCAGGTGGTGGCGGTGTATTATTTTTGCTGACTGTATGGTTTTGTGTTTTAGCTTGTTGTTGAAGTTGACGAAGATAAGATTCAGGGTCAAAATCAGCTAAAGTATTATTTATTGCAGGTTGTTGACTATCAATGCGACAGATAACATGACAAGGGCAATGTACCATAGCTTGAACAGCTTGAGATATAGTTTCTTCAATATTATGAGAGCGTAAAATATCTTCAATATGGTCGCCTTTGAAATCTATCATGATTTTATTGCCATCAACGCTATGACTAGCTTGGTTTAAAATGGAAAATAAAGTAGGGTTACCGTTAGCTGCATTTTGAACAATAATAGACCAATGGCGGGCTACTTCTTGTGGCAAGTCCACAATATCTTGATAAAAAATTACAGTGGGAATATTGCATTTTTGCGAGATATATGATGAAGCTTTAGCTAATAATTCATCAGGTATACCATTGTAAGTTTGCATGAGGATTTCCCATGAATTGTTATTTACATCAATTTCTACATGTTTAATAGTAGCTTCTTGCATGATTTTTTGTTCTTGAGCTGTTCCGGGCATAGAAGCAAGAAGTTGACGAAATTTATCGCCACCATTTTGAGGTAAAATAAGATATTTTTTTGTCATAATAAACCTCGTTAATTAAGAAAAACGACCTAATTTTGGCAATTGTGTAAGGCTAAGATGTGCTGTGCTATTTAATAACTCAACATTGATTTTATCGCCATAAAAAGTAACGATATTTACAGCGGTGTTATCTTGTCTTAAAGTCCAAATATAGCGAAGTGGCATATGCAAAGCATAAGCAAGTAAAGTGCGTAAAATTCCACCATGAGCTGTAATGGCAATAGTTTCATCAGGGTGTTTGTTTACAATATCTAATAGAGCTTCAACGCCACGTTTTTGCACTTGAGCGAAAGATTCTCCTTCAGGCATAGTCAAAACATCTGGAGTAGAAAACATAGTTTCGATTTCATTAGGCCATTTTTCATGAATTTCATCATAAGTTAAACCTTCCCAAGAGCCGAAAGAAACTTCACAAAGGCGTTTATCTTTGATGATTGGCACATTAAATTTTTTAGCGATTATTTCTCCAGTGATATAAGCTCGTTTTAGATTACTGCTATATACTCTATCTATATGAGTAACAGGAAAATTTTCAGCTAGTTTTTCAGCTTGTGAAATTCCTTCCTGAGATAATTCAATATCAGATTGTCCCTGAAATTTTCCAGAACTATTCCAAAGTGTTCTACCATGACGAATTAAAATAAGCTTAGTCAAAGAAAATCCTCCTTAATTTTTAACTTGAAAATTAAATCATATAAAAGATTGTGCTAAGACAAAAACAAATAAAACTACTAATTCACCTATTTCTGCAGTAGCACCATATACATCGCCTGTTAAACCTCCGATTAGATTTGCAACATAGCGATTGAACAAATACATAACGATTATAGTAAAGATAAGAGCAATAACGCCAATAGTGCCTAGAAGTAATGAAATGATAAACGTGAAAAGAAGAGCAAAAGCCATACTTTTTTTAGAAGAATATTCATGAAAAGCTTTGCCAAGACCTTCTTTGCGAGCATAAGGGAATAAGACTACAGCGATACTCATGCAACAACGAGCGATAATCGGCATTAAGAATAAAGCAAATAAGCTGTTGAAAAATTGAGCATGAGTAATATAAATATTTTGATTTACCATTAAATCAGTAAACATACTATATTTGCCAATTAAGACTAGAATTAAACAAGTAGCACCATGAGCACCTACGCGACTATCCTTCATGATTTCTAAGATACGTTCGCGTTTTCTTCCTGATAAAATACCGTCCATAGTATCAGTGAAGCCATCGCAATGGAGCGCTCCTGTCAAAAAGATATTGCAAAATAGAAGGATAAAACCTATGAGATGTGCTGATAGATAAATATTAAAACTAGGCAATAAATAATATATCACATAACCCACTAGAACATATATTATACCTAAAATTGCACCAATTAAAGGGAAAAATTTAACACTGCCACCACAAGCTTTTTCAGACCAATCAAGATTTTTCTTAATAGTGATGCGTGTTAAAAATTGTAGACCCAATAAAAAATTATTCACTAAAAAATACCTCCTTAAAAATAATATGTTCGTTTCTTTATGAAAAATTTTTATTCATTCAAAAGAAACGAACTGACGAGAATAATTTATATAATAGATGAAAAAACATAAAATATAAATATAAAAATTATTTTATTTTTACAGGAATACCAGAAACAACGAGATAGACTTCAGCGGAAGCTTTAGCGATTTGTTGATTGCAAAGTCCTGCTAAATCGCGATATTTTCTAGCAAGAGCATTTTCTGGAACTATGCCAGAACCGACTTCATTAGTTACAAATACACATGTTTTATCTGTATTTTGCGCTTGAACTGCTTCAATTAGAGCTGACATCATATCTTTAGCTCCAGCAGATAATTGTTCCATAGAGTATGCTTGCGTTTGTTCACTGCAAAGATAATTGCTTAAATAAAGTGTCAAGCAATCAAATAGAATTATATCGTGATGATAAAAAGCTTCATGGATAGTTTTTTCAGCGTGAAATGGTGCTTCAAAAGTTTGCCATGAACTAGGACGGCGTTGTTGATGTAATTTTACGCGATAAGCCATTTCATCATCATAGATTTGTGAGGTAGCGATATAGGCGATATTTTGACCGTGAGTTTTTACATAGTCTTCGGCAAAACTGCTTTTGCCACAGCGCGCACCACCAGTTATTAAAATTATTTTGCCCATAACAAGGCTCCTTTGCGTATAGATTTATTTTTTAGATGAAGTATGTTATTCTAAATTATATATAAATTTTAAGTAGTAAAGAGGTAGAATTGTATGCAAGTTTTTTCCTCGCTTTTGGATATAAAAAATTTAAATTTGCAAGGTAAAAATTTGGCTGTTGCTTTAGGGACTTTTGATGGTGTACATATCGGTCATCAAAATGTCATAATGCAAGCTGTCAAATTGGCTAAAGAAAATCAAGGATTAAGTGCTGTTTTTACCTTTAGTAATCACCCATTATCTGTGATTGCTCCGAAGCGTAAACCTTTGATTATCAATGATACTTTAGCCAAGATTAGAGATATTGAAGCTTTAGGTGTAGATTTTTTATTTAATATTGAATTTAACCTAGAACTTTGTCAGATGGAACCAGAAGCTTTCGTTAAAATGTTGAAAGATTATTTATCTCCTAAATTTTTAGTTACAGGTCCTAATTATAGTTTTGGGGTAAAAGGATTAGGAACACCGGATTTATTAAAAGAACTTGGAGAAAAATATGGTTTTAAAGCATATATGCAACATTTTATTTATTGCCATAATAATATGGTAAGTAGCACTGTCATTCGTAAAGCATTAGCTGAAGGTGATTTAGATTGTGCAAATAAAATGTTAGGTAAGCCATTTAGCATAGATGAAGAAGTAATTCATGGAAAAAAACGTGGTCGTTTATTAGGTTTTCCAACTGCTAATTTAGCCATAAAAGCAGAACGTGCTATGGTGCCAAATGGTGTCTATGTTGTTGAGGCTTATGTGGAAGGGAAAAAATATCAAGCTGTAGCTAGCGTAGGTACAAATCCAACATTTGAAGATATCAGCCGTCGCGTGGAAGTAAATATTTTTGATTTTCAACAAACTATCTATGGACAAATCATACGTGTTGATTTTCTAAAAATGCTTCGTAGGGAAATAAAATTTACTTCTGTTGATGCATTATTAAATCAAATGAAAAAAGATGTAAAACAAGCTAAAGCTTATTTTGTGAAGGAATAATTATAATTTATTTGGAATTTATCTTTAGCAGGAGTGTTAACAGCAGAAGTATCAATTTGTTTATCTGCCATTAAAGGATTTTCAGTTTCGTCAGTGGCATCATCAGGAAGATATTCAGTCGTATCTATAGGTAATTCAACTGGTAAATTAGTTATGCGGAAGCTTTCTAAATATTTATCTGTAGGTTCGACTTGAATGATGAGTTTTTCTTTAGCTTCATTTTTATAAATATAGCAAGTATTGCCTTCAAACATTTGTCTGTCTGCTTTACCAAATACTTGTTCTATTTTATAGGAAGTCATGCCAGTTTTTAATTTGTCGTTATGATTATAAGTATCATCAACGATAATCATATCAACTATTTTTTTAGTATCATTATTTATGCCAATTTTGTTATTATTTTTATAAACATAATATGTGATTTTTTGACCCCAAAGATAGTTTTGTTCATCATAACGAGGCGTACCAAATTGAGCAATCATATCTTCATAATTATCACCTAAAGCTAAGTTGTTGTAGTGCAAATTATTTTTTGTAGGAGCAAAGGTCATACCCATAGAAAGGATACTAAAACAAAGGCAGAGAATAATTAGATAAAGTCGCATAATAAAACTCCTTTTCATTATAAATTTTTACAAGTAAAAGACAAATTTTTCTATGATATGTATAGTATAAATGTCTCAAAAACTACTGTCAAAAATTGACAAAATACCGTAAAACCTATATAATATTTGCTGATTGCAAAAAGGTAGTGTCAGGCGTTAGCTTGGCACTTCTTCTATTATTTTTAACTATTGTATGATTTTGTATAATGAATTGTATGACTGAAAGGAAGCATTAAAATGGCAGATAAGCGAGTAGTTTTGACCGAAGAAGGCTTAAAGAAGCTAGAAGAAAAACTTGAATATTTAAAAAGTGTCCGTCGTTTAGAAGTTGCTGACCGTTTGAAAGCAGCTATCGCACTAGGCGACCTTAGCGAAAACTCTGAATATGATGATGCTAAAAACGAACAGGCTTTCATTGAAGGTGAAATTCTCACTTTAGAAAGCCAGATTAGAAATAGTGAAATCATCAAAGCTGATGATAGCAATAAAGATGTAGTACATCTTGGTAATACTGTAGTAATCAAAGATATGGAATATGATGAAGATGAAACATATACAATCGTAGGTTCTACAGAAGCAGATACTACAGAAGGTAAAATCTCCAATGAATCTCCTGTTGGTATGGCTATCTTAGGAAAAACTGTAGGAACAGTAGTTCAAGTAAAAGTGCCAGCTGGTACTTTAGAATATAAAATTGTAGAAATTAAAAAATAAGAAGAGGAGGACTTTCGTTGGCAAAACAGCATATAGAAGAAAAACAACAAGATATCAATGAACTTATGCAGGTGCGTCGTGATAAGATGCAAGCTTTCATAGATAAAGGTATTGAACCATTTGGTCGTAGTTATGATGTAACTCATCATGCTCAAGAACTTTTAGACCAATTTGAAACTTTAGGAGAAGAAACTGTAGTGCGCGTAGCTGGTCGTTTGATGGCTGTTCGTGGTCATGGTAAAGCTAGCTTCACTGTTGTTTCCGACCTTAGCGGAAAAATTCAGGCATATTTCCGTCTTGATAACCTTGGCGAAGAAAAATATGGTGAATTTAAATTATTAGATATCGGTGATATCATCGGTGTGGAAGGTACTTTATTCAAAACACATCGTGGAGAAATCACTATCAAAGTATCTGATTTCTCTATTTTAGCGAAGTCCCTTCGTCCATTACCAGAAAAATTCCATGGCTTAAAAGATGTAGAAACTCGTTATCGTCAACGTTATTTAGATTTAATCGTAAATCCAGATGTACGTCAGACTTTCATCACACGTACAAAAATTATTAAATCTATCCGTAACTATTTAGATAGCCGTAACTTCTTAGAAGTTGAAACACCTGTATTAAGCCCAATCGCTGGTGGTGCAAATGCTCGTCCATTCATCACTCATCATAATGCACTTGATATTGATATGTATCTTCGTATCGCTACAGAATTATATTTAAAACGTCTTGTAGTTGGTGGCTTTGAACGTGTTTATGAAATTGGTCGTATCTTCCGTAATGAAGGTATTGACGTAAGACATAATCCAGAATTCACATCTATCGAAGTATATCAAGCATATGCAGACTTCAATGAATTAATGGATTTAGCAGAAGGTATCATTAAACAAGCTGCAATAGATGCTTGTGGCACAACTAAAATTACTTACGAAGGTACAGAAATTGACTTAAGTAATTTCCGTCGTGTTACAATGAATGATATTGTTTTAGAAACTACAGGCAAAGACTTCAGCAAAGTTCAGACTTTAGAAGAAGCACAAGCAATTGCACAAGAATTAGCTGTTCCTTGTGAAGGTAAACATTCTATTGGCGAAATCTTATATGAAGTATTCGATGAAAAAGTAGAATCTACTTTAATTCAGCCAACTATTGTAACACAATATCCAACAGAAGTTTCTCCACTTTCAAAACGCAATAAAGAAAATCCTGCATTCACTGACCGTTTTGAAATGTTCATTTATGGTCGTGAACTTGCAAATGCATTCTCCGAGTTAAATGACCCAATTGATCAGGAACAACGTTTCATTGATCAACAAAAAGCTCGTGAAGGTGGCGATGACGAAGCTCATATGATGGACCATGATTATATCACAGCTCTTGAATATGGTCTTCCACCAACATGTGGTCTTGGTATCGGTATTGACCGTTTAGTAATGTTCTTAACAGACAGTTCTTCTATTCGTGATGTACTCTTATTCCCAACAATGAAACCAATTGAAAATTAATTAAAAGTTAATTATAAGATAAGAAAACCAGTAGATTATATATCTACTGGTTTTTTGTTTAATTTTTATTATTAATTTTACGGATAACTTTACATGGATTGCCAACAGCTAATGAATTAGGTGGTATTGATTTATTAACTACACTTCCAGCGCCAATTACTGAATTTTTACCGATAGTCACTCCTGGTAAAATTATAACACCACCACCAATCCAAACATTATCTTCTATTGTTACAGGTAAAGCATACGTATTGAAAAATGCGTGTGGATTATTATAAGACCAATTATCAAGTAGACGGTCACTAATATTTACAGGATGAGTAGCTGTATAAATTTGAACATTAGAAGCGATTAAAACATTATTGCCAATAGTTATTTTATTACAATCAACAAAGGTACAATTAATATTGATAATTACATTATTGCCAATAGAAATATGTTGACCATAATCACAATAGAAAGGTACATCAATTTTTACATTGTTACCTATTTTGGCAAATAATTCAGATAGAATATTGTCTTTTTGTATGGTATCTTCAAATTTAGTCTGATTGTATTGTTTGGTGAGTCTGCGAGCTTTAGTAATAATAGAAACTAATTCATCATCAATACAATTAAATTGTTTACCTTGTAAGCATTTAGATAATTCACTCATGAAAATATAACCTCCTGTTATTTTTCTTTATTATAATAAATGGAGGTTTTTATTTGTGTTATTATATAATTGAAATATATAAATATCTTGCAAATTTTATAAAGTGAGTGAATTGAAAATGAGAGATTTATTAATAGATAAAAATAAACAAGAATTAAAGCAACATGGTAATGTAGAATTTCCTTTTAGAATAGGATATGAAGATATTTGGCAATATTATAATGGAAAATTTGCTTGTCATTGGCATAAAGAAGTAGAGTTTACATATGTATATCAAGGTAAGATGAGATATCAGGTCAATGATAAAATTTATGAATTAAAGAAAGGGCAATGTCTATTTATCAATGCGAATACTTTTCATAGAGGTGAACATATCAATAAAGAAGAATGTAAATATTTTGCAATGACTTTTAATATACATTTTTTGGCTAATGAGGAAGAATTAATTTATAAAAAATATGTATTGCCTGTTATTTATAGTAAAAATTTATCATCTTTTGTGTGTTTACCAGAAAATAAATTAGAAAAGAAAATAATAAAACAAGTAAAGTATATTGATAAATGTTACCGAAAACAGAATTTATTTTATGAATTAGAGATAAAGGAACATCTGTTAAAATTATGGCAAATTTTATGGGAAGTTTTTGAAAGTGAAATTGAAATAGATATAGATAGAAATTATTATAAACAATTAATAAAAATAAAGCAGATAACGCAATTTATACATAAACATTATGCAGAAAAGATAACTTTGCAAAATATAGCTGATAATTTACATATATCTATAAGTGATTGCAGTCATAGTTTTAAAAAGTTTATGAAAGAAAGTATATTTGAGTATATCTTGCATTATCGTATTCAACAAAGTCTTTATTTATTACAAGATAAAGAATTATCAATTTTACAGATATCTTTAAAAGTTGGATTTAGTAGTACTAGTTATTATAGTAAATTATTTAAAAAGTATATGAAAATGACACCTAAAGAATATAGAAAGCTCTTGAAAAATTAGAGGTATTTCTAAAATCAGGAGCTTTTTAAATTAACTTATGATTAGGGCTAAGCTGATAAAGAGTAATACAATACCTTGAATATAGCCCATTATTTTGTTGAAGTTTTTTACGTTTAAAATATAGTCACGAACTTTGCCAGCACAGATAGCGACTAGGGAAAATATTATAAGTGTTTGTAAGCCAAAGATAAATCCTAAAAATGCAATTTGAAGGCTGACGCTATCAGAATTTAAATTGACAAATTGAGGTAAGAAGGCTAAGAAAAATAATAATACTTTAGGATTTAAAACATTCATGATGAGCCCACGACGATATAATTTAAAAAAGGAAGTACTATTATTTACAGCATTTAATTTTAAATTGCCTTGAGCATGGAATGCTCCCCAAGCAAGATATAATAAATAAGCAGCACCAATATATTTTAAGGTGGCAAAGGCAAGTGGTGATTGTTGAATGATAGCAGCAACACCGATGATTACAAGCGTTGTATGAAAGATAAGACCAGTCGTTAAGCCTAGAGCTAAGCTAATACCTGCTTTAGTGCCATCAGCTAGACTTTTAGCAAGTAAATACATGATATCTGGTCCAGGTGCTAAAGTCAGTAGCACAGAAGCTATCAAAAAATATAAAAGAGTAGTTAATTCCATAGATAAACACCTCGATATGTATAAAATAAAACCGCACTTAAGTTAATAAATGCGGTTTTGTATTAGTATTATAAATTAACGAGCTAATACTTTAGCACCATCTAATACATTAAATCCTAATTTAGAGAAGAAGGAAGCATGGAAATTATCTGGAGCAAAAGCAAAAAGATAAGGATAATTTTCGTATTTAGCTTTTACTTGAGCAATTAATTCATCATTGATGCCTTTACCACGATAGTTTGGTGCAACAACAAGATAGCGAATATAAGCTGTCATTTTGCCATCATCAACTACAGTGATAAGTGCAGCAAGTTCATTTGTATCTTTATCCCATGCAGAAACTACAGTGCCTGCATTGTTGATAGCTTCAACTAATGTTTCTTCATATTTAGCATCAGGATTACCAGATACTGTGAAGAAATCTAAAAGAGTTTTAGCATCGAAATTTTTTTCTTGAGAGTAAGTGATATTCATATTATAATTCACCTTTCTTTATTTTTATTGATTGTTTTAATAGCGATTTTAGTTCAGCTTTTTTATTGAGATTTGATGAAGCATCTTTAGCAAGTTCAGTTAACATTCCCCATGTAGAGATTTCATCAAAATATTGACGTCTATCAGAGATTTTAAATGTTTTATTCAATGGTCGGTAATATACCCAAAGATTTACTGATATATAACTATTTAAAAGCGGAGAACCATCTAAATGAGAGATGGAATGATAATAATGTTGATACATAGTAGGGATAGTATAACCAACTACGACATCAGCATCTAATAAATCAGCTGTATCTTTTAGTGTATCAAGATTTTGATTATAAGTAAAGTTGGATTGTTTTATAGCAGCATAAATACTGTTTTCATCAATATATTCAACTGCTTGTAAGGTATCATTTAGAGGAACATGCATTTCTTGGGTTAAATTGTTATAGAGTAATTGATTGACATCTGGATAGCGTTGGCTACTGGAAAGCGTAGGTAAAATAGCCACTTTCAATGTCTGTTTTTGGGGTGTTTCTTGTTTGATAATGTCTTGAGCAAAACCTATTTGCATAAAGCAAAGATAACAGCAAAAGCATATTAAAGTCATAACTTTTTTTAACATAAAAATCACTCCTTAAAGCTAATATATTCTATAATTATTATATATTATTAATCGATTGATATATATAATAATTTTTATAGCTATGATATAATATTAGTAAATTTTAAGGCAGGGAGAGAAGCGATGTGAAGATTTTAGCTAGACAATTAACTGTAGATATGTACGATTGTAAAAATAAAGATTTAAGTAATTATGAAGATTTGCGTGAGTCCTTGGACATGGCGATGAATATGGCTGGATATACACCGATAGAAGTTCGTGCTCAACTATGGAATGAAGAACAAGCTATTGTATTTATTTTACTCCAAGAAGGTCATGCAGTAGTGCGTACGTATCCAAAATTAAAATATGTTGCTAGCGATGTATTTATTTGCCAAGAAGATGGTAAACCTGAAAAAGCAATTAAGGCTTTGAAAAAATTGATGAAACCAGAAAAAATAAGAATGACTTATTTAAAACGTGGCGATTTTGGTACGGTCAAAGATGTTAAACCACGTATAAAAATTCGTATTGCACCACTTAGACCACTTCGCAGTATAAAAAATAAAGGTGCTAAAGTTATTAAAACTGTAGCACGCAGAATAAAATTATAATTTATGAAATTAAAAATCAGAAAATACATGTAAGGTTCTATTTAAAATGCCGTGAATATAGGCAATAGTAGTACCGTAATTGCTCATGGGTATATTTTGCTCATGAGCTTTTTTTAATCTTGATTGCATTTCCGCTTGATTGAGCATACAGCCACCGCAGTGAATGATTAATTTATATTTAGATAAATCGTCAGGAAATTCTGTGCCAGAGGTAAAAATAAATTCTGGGTTGGCTTTAGTATAATTTTTTATCCAATTAGGTAATTTCACAGTGCCGATATCATCACATTGGCGGTGATGTGTACAGCCTTCAGCAATTAAAATTTTATCATCATCTTTGATAGTATCTAAGATTTTAACAGCATTTACTTGTCGCTTTAAATCTCCTTTATAGCGAGAAAAGAGAATTGAAAAAGAAGTTAATTCTATATCTTGAGGGACGATTTTATTTACCCTGCCAAAAACTTGGCTGTCCGTGATGATGAGTTTTGGTTTAGTTTTTAGATTGGCTAAAGTATTTTCTAAATTGTCATCTTGAGTCATGATGGCAGTAGCGCCAATATCGAGCAATTCGCGAATTACTTGTTGTTGAGGTAAAATAAGTCGCCCTTTAGGAGCTGCTTTATCAATAGGAATTACTAACACTACAGTATCTTTGGTATTTACAATATCTTTTAAGATAAATTTTTCTTGTTTAGTTTTGGCTACTTGTACAAGTTTAGATTTTAATTCTTCAATACCTGTTTTTTCTTTGGCACTGATATATACATATTGTTTAATATTTTCATTTTGTGGTTTGAAATCAGGCACTAAATCGACTTTATTATAAGCTATGATATAGGGAATGTTTTTGTCAGTGATTAATTTTAAAATATCTCGGTCAAAATCGGTAAAATCTAAAGTAGCATCAATGACTAAAATAGCGATATCAGTTTTATTTAAAATTTGTTTAGTTTTTTCTATACGCAATTTGCCAAGTTCGCCAATATCGTCAAGACCAGCTGTATCAATGATATTTACAGGGCCAAGTGGTAAAAGTTCCATGGCTTTATGCACTGGATCTGTTGTCGTTCCTTTGATTGGAGAAACTACAGCGATATTTTGATTAGTTAAGGCATTCATAATGCTAGATTTACCAGCATTACGAATACCAAAAAAAGCGATATGGGTGCGATTGGCAAGTGGAGTTTGATTTAAATCCATAATATACACCTTATTTTTGATTAAAATCTGAAATCACGTTGACCTTCAGCGATTAAATGAAGTTGTTTAGTTACGATATCGCGAATTTTATCGCTTTTAATTTGCGCTAATTGTTCATGAATTAATTTATCGCCTACTTGTTTTGTATCATCACTAGCATAATCGCAAAGATATTCTTTAAGTGTCATTAAAGCGTTAGGTAAACAGCAATTGGAGATTTGACCACTTTTGCATAAGCTCATAAATCTATCGCCTGTTCTACCTTCACGATAGCAAGCTGTACAGAAGCTAGGTACAAAACCTAATTTCATAAGCCAATTTACGACTTCATCTAAGGAGCGATTATCGCTTACATCAAATTGGCTGGAATTTTCTTCGGGAGCTTCTTTTTCGGCATAGCCACCAACGCTAGTGCGAGAGCCACCACTGATTTGAGAGATACCAAGTTGCAATACTTTTTCACGACAAGCTTGGCTTTCACGAGTGGAAACAATCATGCCAGTATAAGGAACAGCAATGCGGATACAAGCTACAATTTTGGCAAAAGTATCATCATCAATACCATTATCAAAAGTAGATGGATCGATATCATCAGCACGACGGATACGAGGAACGCTGATAGTATGAGGACCTACGCCAAAGCGTGCTTCAAGATGTTCTGCGTGCATGAGTAGACCTGCAAATTCATAGCGATATTTTTCTAAGCCAAATAATACGCCACAGCCAACATCATCAATGCCACCTTCCATAGCTCTATCCATAGCTTCTGTATGATAAGCATAATTATGTTTTGGCCCTGTTGGATGAAGTTGTTCATAGCTTTCTTTATGGTAAGTTTCTTGGAATAAAATATAAGTGCCGATACCTGCTTCTTTTAATTTGCGATAATTTTCAACAGTTGTAGCAGCGATATTGACATTAACACGGCGAATAGCGCCATTTTTATGTTTTATGCTATAAATAGTTTTGATACTTTCAAGTACATATTCGATAGGATTATTTACAGGATCTTCGCCTGTTTCTAAAGCAAGGCGTTTGTGTCCCATATCTTGAAGGGCGATGACTTCGCGTTTGATATCTTCTTGAGTTAATTTTTTTCTAGCAATATGTTTATTTTTAGCATGATAAGGGCAATATACACATCCATTAACACAGTAATTAGAAAGGTAAAGTGGCGCGAATAAAACAATTCTATCACCATAAAAATCATCTTTAATTTTTTTTGCTAGAGCGAAAATTTCTTCATTGAGTTCAGGAATATCACAAGCTAAAAGCACAGAAGCTTCACGGTGAGAAAGACCTTTTTCAAGTTTTGCTTTAGCTAAAATTTCAGTGATTAAAGCTTTATCATGTTTATGTTCATCAGCATAAGCAAGAGTAGATAAAATTTCTTCATGATTGATAAATTCTTCTGCTTTAGAGGATTTTGGATTGTACAAATCTATCAACTTCTTTCTTTAGAAATATATATTAAGACATTAAGCTATCGCCTCTAGTAGAGGTTACATGATAGCCATGTTCTTGCAAGGCATTTGTTAATTTTATGATACCTTCTAAAGATTCGCCACCTGTTATTTTTTTATTATTATATAAAGTATAAAGTGAACGAATATTTAAAGGTGAGATATTAGGCATGATGACATTAGCGCCAGCTTCAAGACCTTTTATAGTTCCATTCGGAGATAATGTGGCAAGTGCAGTTGTTGCTGGCAATAAAACTTTAGGCAGTAATAAACGAATTATAGCCAAGATGACTAAAGTCAAATTAACGCTACCTGCCGTTTTATTTTTAAACGGTGTTTGTTCATGTGGAATAAAAGGGCCAGTGCCTATCATATGAGGTTGAAAATCACTTAAAAATTCTAAGTCATTCAATAAATCAGCTAAAGTTTGATATGGTGAGCCAATCATCATACCAGCTCCCACTTGATAGCCAATATCTTTTAAAATTTTTAGGCAGTTTAAGCGATTATTTAAATCCATTTTTGCTGGGTGAAGTTTTTGATAATGTGAAATATTAGCTGTTTCATGACGAAGCAAATATCTATCTGCTCCAGCGTCAAAATATTTTTGATAGCTTGCTTTAGTCTTTTCACCGATGGATAAAGTGATAGCACATTCGGGATATTTATTTTTTATCTCTTTAATTATTTGTATCATTTTATCATCAGAAAAATACATATCTTCGCCTCCTTGTAAGACAAAGGTGCGAAGATTATTTTTATAGCCTATTTTACAAGATAATAATATTTCTTCTAAGGATAGGCGATAGCGAGTAGCTTTATGATTAGAACAGCGAATACCGCAATAATAGCAATCATTTTTGCAGTAATTGGTAAATTCAATAAGACCGCGCAAAAAGACATTATGTCCATATGATTTTTCGCGAACAAAGCGAGCCGCTGCAAATAGATATTTGCTAAGCGGCCCTGCATAGGCTTCTTGAGATAATTCATCAAGAAGTTTTTTTATTTTTGATTTATTAAATTGGGGATTGATGACTAAATCATCAATAATGTTTAATGAATTTAATTTAGTTTCCATAATGAATTATTTCAATAAATTATTTTTCAAAATCAAATTGTTTTTTACGTGCTTGGTAATGAGTATGCAATAATTTATGAGCAATTTCACTACCTGGTTTTTCAAGAAAATCTTTATAGAGTTGTTTTAAATATGGATTTTCATGAGATTTACGATATTTAGTATTTTTATCTATCTGATAGATGGATTCCATACGTTTTTTATTTACTTCCATAGTTGTTCCGATAGGTTGACCACCGCCACCTAAGCAACCACCTGGGCAAGCCATTACTTCGATGAAATCATATTTACATTCGCCAGCACGCAATTTATCCATGAGGATTTTGGCATTATTTAAAGTATGAGCTACAGCGATGTTGATAGTTTTATCGCCAATATTGATTTGAGCTTCTTTGATACCATCAAAACCGCGAACAGGAGTGTATTCAACATTTTTCATTTCTTCTCCTGTGAGCCATTCGTAAGTAGTACGAAGTGCAGCTTCCATAACACCACCAGTAGCACCAAAGATAGCAGCAGCACCTGTAGCAGTACCCATAGGATTATCAAATTCACTTTCAGGAAGATTTTCAAAATCAATACCGATATATTTAATGAGTTTGATTAATTCACGAGTTGTCAATACTGCGTCAGTATCAGGACGACCATCATGAGCCATTTCAGGACGAGTGATTTCATATTTTTTAGCAATACATGGCATGATTGCTACAGTGAAAATATTTTTAGGATCGAGATTTTCTTGTTTTGCATAATGTGTTTTAGTGATAGCGGAGAAAATCTGCATAGGAGATTTTGTAGTGGATAAATGGTCTAAAAGGTCAGGATAATGTTTTTCCATATAATTTACCCAACCAGGACAGCAAGAAGTAGCCATTGGCATTTTTTTGCCAGATTTTATGCGTTCGATTAATTCATTAGCTTCTTCAGTGATAGTGAGGTCAGCACCGTAGTTTGTATCAAATACTTTATCAAAGCCAATCATGCGAAGTGCAGTAACCATTTTTTTAGTTACGATAGAGCCTTTTGGCATACCGAATTCATCGCCTAAAGCTATACGTACACTTGGAGCTGTTTGAACGATAACAGTTTTATTAGGGTCAAAGATGGCATCAAGAACACGGTCAGTATCATCTTTTTCTACTAATGCACCTACAGGGCAAGCAAGACTACATTGTCCGCAAAGCACACATTTTGTATTATCAAATTCAGCATCAAATGGAGTTGTTACATGAATATTTGTACTGCGTCCAGCAAAACCTAAAACTTCAATACCTTGAATTTCTTTACAAGCACGGATACAACGACCGCATTTAACGCATTTTTCAGGGTCATGCACTAAGCTTGGATTAGCACCACGTTTTTCAATGTGTTGACCAACATGAGGAATATTTGGACGAAGAACATTGAAACGACTGCAAAGTTTTTGAAGTACGCAGTTACCATTACGAGGGCAAGTTAAGCAATTTTCTTCATGGTCAGCCATGATTAATTGCAAGATACCACGTTGAGTATCGCGTACAACTTTTGTATCAGTGAATACTTCCATACCTTCCCAACATTCAGTAGAACAAGCTGCAAGTAAACGGCGTTGACCGACAACTTCTACAGAACATATACGACAACGTGCTTTGATGCGTTGGTCAGGGTGATAGCATAAATGAGGAATATCTATATGAAGCATTTGAGCTGCTTGTAAAATTTTAGTGCCTTTTTTTACACTTATAGGCATATTATTTATTTTAAGATTGATTAACTCTTCCATTAACTTCCAATGCCTCCTAGTTTTTTATTTTAAAGGTATCAGGAAAAATTTTTATAGCGGATTTTAAAGCATTTTGTGCTGTTTCTCCTAAACCACAAAGTGAAGACATAGGCATAACTTTGGCAAAAGTTTGCATAGTTTCTAGGTCTTCTTGTGTATGAGTTTGAGCTTTGATTTTATCTAAGAACATTTTGATATGGCGGTTACCTTCTCGACATGGAGTGCATTGACCACAACTTTCATGTAAGAAGAAATCTTGAGTATAACGTAAGAAATCTATTACAGAAGTACGTTCATCGATTACAAGAATAGAACCAGAGCCGATGACTAAATCATGTTCTTTGAAATCTTCATAAGTATAAGGAACATCTAAAATGCTATCATCAGCTATTTTTCCAGAAGCACCACCGAATTGAATGAGGCGAATTTTGCGATCACCTTGAATACCACCAGCTAAATCGTAGATGATTTCACGGATTGTAGTACCGAATGGAATTTCATATACACCAGGTTTTTTTACGTTACCGCCAACGCTTACAAGTTTTGTACCTAAGGATTCACCTACACCGTATTTCATGTAAGTTTTAGCACTATCGCGAAGTAAGTGAGGTACGATAGATAAGCTTTCTACGTTATTCATGCAAGTAGGGCGAGCGAATAGACCACTTTGTTTCATAAATGGTGGTTTCATACGAGGGCGACCAGCTTTACCTTCCATAGAGCGGATAAGAGCAGTACCTTCACCACAAACGTATGCGCCAGCACCAGAATAGAGATGAATTTTATAATTCCAACCAGTGCCTAAAATATTTTCACCTAAAAAACCATTTTCTTCAGCTTGTTTGATAGCATTTAAAAGGCGAGGGCGGAATCTGCTATATTCTGAACGCATATAAATATAACCATCTTCAGCATTTACTGCCCAACCAGCAATGATGATGGCTTCAATTAGATTGAAAGGGTCATTTTTTATTAATTCACGATCTTTAAAAGTACAAGTTTCCCCTTCATCAGCGTTACAAATTACACAATGATGAGGACGTTCTACAGCACGAGCTTGAGACCATTTACGTCCCATAGGATATGCTGCACCACCGCGACCTTTGATTTTTGCTTCAGTTAATAAACTAGCAATATCTTCTTTATCCATAGTAATTGCTTTTTTCAAAGCAGAAAAACCACCGATATTCATATATGATTCAATGGAAAATACATCATATTTACCAAAATTTTCAGTTATGTATTTTACACTACTCATGAAAATACCTCCGTTTCTTAGATGAATTTTTGTAATAAATCTCTAATTTTTTCTTCGCTGTCTAAATGACCATATACTGTGCCGTTTATTTTTACTGCTGGAGCAACATCACAAGCACCAAAGCAAGATACTTTTTCTAAAGTGAATTTACCATCATAAGTTACAGTATCAAAATCAATATTTAAAAGACGACGCAATGTATCAATTAAGAATTCATTATTATTTACTTTGCAAGCGATGCTATCGCATACTTCAATTGGGTAACGTCCACGAGGTTTATCAGATAAAGTATCGTAGAAAGTTATACAGTCATAAATGACAGAAAGTTTTACGTTAGGAAGTTTTTCTACAATATAGTAAGCTACAATTTTAGGAATATAATGTTGGGGAATTTGTTCTTGAACTTCTACTAGAATACCAACAATTTGAGTGTAATCATAATCGTGAGCTTGTAAGATATTATCAATTTTTTCTTTGAGTTCATCTGTTAGCTCAAATTTTGTGCTATCCTCAATCATGTCATCAACCTACCTTTATATAATATATACAGATAATAATTTTACTTAACTGACTAAATAAAATTTATGTTAGTAATATATTAACATAATTTAGATTTAGAGTGAATATAAAAAAGTGTAAACTTTACAATAAAGATTTTATAAAATTTTTATAAATAAAAAAGGCATGTAAATTAATAAATTTGCGTGCCTTAAAAAAAATTATTTTAGATGATTAATTGGATAACGAACAAAAGAATGTTTTAAAAAGTTTACGCATTCTTCTGCTACTTTACGTTTTAATTCTTGAGATGCTTCCTCAGAGTACCAAGCCATATGAGGTGTAGCAATATAATTATCTAATGTAAATAGTTTATGTTTTGGTAACATAGGCTCCTTACAAACACAATCAATAGCAGCTCCAGCAATTTCTTTAGAGTTTAAAGCATCATATAAGTCATCTTCATTAATGATACCACCACGAGCAACATTAATAATGATTGCATTATTTTTCATTTTTTTAAATGTTTCTTTATTGAATAGATTTTGATTACCTTCTGCTGGAATATGTAAGGAAATAATATCTGCAGAAGAAATAAGTTCATCTAAACTTTTTATAGTGATAAATTTAGTATCATCAGACTCTTTAAAATAAGGATCATATCCAATAATATTATAGCCTAAGGCATGAGCTTTAGTTGCAAAATTTCTTCCTATACGGCCTAATCCAATGACCCCAACAGTCTGATTACATGCTCTGTGAATAGGAATAGAATAGGTATAATCCCATTTTTCTTGTTTAGTATAATTATTCATTAAAACTATTTTTCTAGTCATAGCCATCATAAGAGCAATAGCATGATCTGCCACTTCATTCATACCATAATCAGGTACATTACAAACTTGAATATTATGTTTAGTAGCTTCTTCTATATCGATAGTATCAACTCCTACACCATAACGTACAATCATTTTTAAATTTGGAAGTGAATCCATAACTTTTTTTGTGATTTTTGCATATTGAACAATAAGTGCATCAGCATCTTGACATTGAAGAATAATATCTTCTTCACTATGGCATTGTTTGAGTTCGAAATTTAAACCAGCGTCATTTAGTACTTTAGTTTCAATATTAATGTCTTTATGGTCACAATCAGTAATAATAATTTTCATAAAAAAACTCCTTATTTATTTTATTGACTTATTAATTTATCTAGATAAGTATCCACCATCAACTGGAATTATTGCACCGTTAATATAGTTAGAAGCAGAAGACGATAAAAAGATAGCTAATCCTTTCATGTCATTTGGAGTACCCCAACGTCCAGCAGGAATACGATTTAAAATTTCTTGATTACGATTAGTATCATTTACTAAATTAACATTCATTTCAGTATTCATATACCCTGGAGCAATAGCATTAACATTAATATTTTTATTAGCCCATTCATTAGCAAGTGCTTTAGTAAGCTGAGCAACAGCTCCTTTGCTAGCAGCGTATGCAGGAACTGTATATCCACCAAAAAAACTAAGCATAGAAGCTAAATTAATAATTTTTCCATGACCTTGTTTGAGCATTACATTTCCTGCAAGCTGACAAAGCATAAATACAGTATTTAAATTAATTTGTAGGACAGCTTCCCAATCAGATAAAGGAAATTCTTCACATTTATGACGACGTTGAATACCTGCATTATTAATTAAAATATCAATTTTCCCATTTAATTTAGATAAAGCTTCATTGAAAATAGTAGGAATTAATTCTTTATTAGATAAGTCACCTTTTATTGCATAAGCAATAAATCCTTTGTCTGTAAATTCTTTAGCGGTATTAATAACACTGTTACTAGAACCTATTATAACTACGGATGCACCTGCTTCGCATAAACCTTCAGCTATTCCTTTACCTAAACCTCGGCCACCTCCAGTAACAATAGCTGTTTTTCCTGTTAGATCAAATGTGTTTAATATTGACATAATAAAACTCCTTTTAAGAAATATTTCTAAAATTCATCTGATGTATTTTAGATAATAATAACACAAAAAAATGATAAAAACAATATGGTTTATAAAAAATATTATTTATTTGATTAAAAAATGCAATTTATAGTTATAAAAAAATATATTGACAACAATAATCATATGATGTATATTTTGAATTAAACATATGATATTAAAATTGGAGGTAAAATTATGAAAAAACAAAAAATTTTAAAAACATTATCAGCGTTTATATGTTGTATAACGATGTTAGTAATGTTGTCCGGATGCGGTAAAGATGAAGCGCGTACATATACCAAAGAAGATCCATTGGTTTTGAGAATGGGATTAGTAGATGGGGAATCTACCTGTTATTATAAAGGTGCTAAAGAAATTGCTGATAGGGTATATGAAAAAACAGATGGAAGAATAAAGATTAATGTGATACCAGGTGGTGCATTAGGGGATGAACGTGGTTCTGTAGAATTAGCAATGAACGGAGATTTAGATATAGCTACAGCCGCAAATTCTGTATTAACCAACTGGATACCAGAGATGGCAATTTTAGACCAAGCATATCTTTGGAAAAATACGGATGAAGCACATATGGCAGTTGATGGTGAATTAGGAGATTTAATTGAAGCAGCAGCATATGAAAAAATGGGCATTCATGTAATTGGTTATATGGAATCTGGATTTAGAGATGTTTTTTCAGTTAAACCAATTGAAAAAGTTGAAGATTTTTCAGGTGTAAAAATAAGAACAATGCAAAATCGTTATCATATGGCAGCTTTTAGTTCGTTTGGTGCAATGCCAACTGCTTTAGCATTTAATGAACAATTTACAGCATTACAGCAAGGAACAATAGATGCATGTGAAAATGGAGTTAGTGGATGCTATACTAATGGTTTTTATGAAGTTACAAAAAATATAACTAATACAAAACATGCATTTGTATATATATTATTATGTATGTCAGATAAATCTTGGAATATGATACCAGAAGACTTAAGAGAACCGTTCTTAGAAGGTGTAAAAGAAGGTTATCAGGCAGAACGTCAATATTTACAAGAGGCTAATGGAGATGCTGTAAATAAATTAAAAGAAAAAGGTGTTGTTTTTCATGATATAGATATTGCTAAATTACAGACATTATATAAAGAACAAGCTAAAAAAGAAGGGTTTACATTTGATCCTAAATGGCAAAATGCTGTAGATAAAGCAATACAAGAGGCTGAAAAAGAAAATAAAGATGAGGTGAATAATACATTATGAAGAATTCTTTAATATATTTACAAAAGGTAGAGAATTATATAATTGTTGTATCTTTTGCATTTATGGTTTTTTGTTCATTTGCACAGGTTGTTAATAGAAATTTTTTTCAATTACCAATAGCATGGTTTGATGAAGCAGCTATATACTGTATGATATATATGACTTTATTAGGAACGGAAATAGGATTAAGAGATGGAAGTCAAATTGCAGTTACAGCTTTAGTTAATAAATTTAAAGGTGTTAGTAAGCTATTTATACAAATAATATCTAAAATAATAGTAACAATTTTTTCGTCAGCAATATTATTTTATAGTATTAATATGGTAAAAATACAAGCAGTATCTGGACAAACAACAGCAGCATTACATTTACCAATGTCTGTACCATATATGGCTTTAGTAATAAGTTTTGGAATAATAACAGTTGTTCAATTTATATTAACCATAAAAATGATTAGAGATTTAGTAAAAGGTAATATTCCTATGGAAGATGGAGGGGTAGAAAAATGACGCCACTTGTTTTATTTGGTTCAATGGCTCTTTTATTAGCTATTGGAGTACCTATTTCTTTTGCCTTAGGTGGAGCTGTAATGGCAGCAATAATATTTTCACCAGACTTTATAGTATCTGTTGGCATTATTCCACAAAGGATTTTTGGTGGTTTGGAGTCAACTTCTATTATGGCTATTGCTTATTTCGTATTAGCTGGAAATATAATGACAAAGGGTGGTATTTCTAGATGTATTGTAGAGTTTGCAAATGCAATAATAGGTAATGTTAGAGGTGGAATGTCTTTAGCTTTAGTTTTAGCATCAGCTTTTTTTGCAGCATTGTCAGGTTCTGCACCTGCAACAGTAGTAGCAATTGGTGTAATGTTATATCATGATATGGTTAGATTAGGATATCGTAAGGATAGGGTTGCAGGATTATTAGTAGTATCTGGCGGATTAGGACCAATTATACCTCCAAGTATTATAATGGTTGTTTATGGTACAATAACAGGAGCATCTATTAGTAATATGTTTACTTCTGGATTAGTTATTGGTTTACTGATAATGCTTATTTTAATGATTGTAGCCTATATTTATGCTAAAAAAGAAAATTGGCCTAAAAATGCTAAATTGTTAGATGCTAGAGAATTAGTAAGAACATTTATTCATGCTTTACCTGCATTGTTTTTACCTATTATTATTTTAGGTGGTATTTATTCAGGTATAATGACTCCAACAGAATCAGCTGCAGTAGCGGTTGTTTGGTCTTTAGTAGTAAGTTTGTGTATTTATAAACAGATAACAATAAAAGATTTGGGACCTATTTTTTTAGATTCAGCTAAAGGTTCGGCTATGATTTTGTTTATAATTGCAACATCAACAGCCTTTTCTTGGATTTTTGCTTATTCTGGAATTTCAGGAGATTTGGTAGCAGCTATAAAAGCAATGAACTTAAGTCCGACACTATTTTGTATAATGGTAGCTATTATGCTATTGATATTTGGTACATTTTTGGAAGGAATTGCAACTTGCGTATTAATGGTTCCTATTTTATGGCCGTTAGCAAAGGTTTTAGGCATAGATGTAATTCATTTTGGGATGATTGTTTGTGTAGCAAATGTAGTAGGTACAATGACACCACCAGTAGCTGTTAATATTTTTTCGGCAGCTTCTGTAACTAAATTAGATATGGGGACAATTGTAAAAGGCGAAATGCCATTTTTTATAGGGTATATAGCTGTATTTATAGCAGTAGTATTATTCCCAATTTTAAGTACTTTTTTAGTAAAATAATTTTATAAATAAAGATTTTATGGAGTGTAGATATTATGAATTTAGATAAAAATGAATTAATGAAATGGAGAGTACAGTCTCCAGAAGAAGTAGGTTTTCATAAAGTAATAATTCCTAGTAAAAGTGCATGTAAAGAAGCGCAAATGTTTAGATTAAATTTGAAAGCTGGAGATAGTTATGATTTAGTATCAGAAGAATTAGAGTTACATGCAGTATTAATTTTAGGAAAAGCAAAATTAAGTGATAATGAAATATTAAATCAAGAAATGAATAAATTTGATGCATTTTATATTCCAGGAAATAATAAAGTAAGAATTATAGCTATAGAAGAATGTATTTTTTATATTGCAGGAGCTGTTTGTGAAGGTTATGGGGAAGTTTTATTTAGAAAGTTTGATATATCTTTACCAATAGGAGATATTCATCAAATTCATGGAGAAGGTTCTGGTCAGAGAGAGGTAATGTTTACTTTAGCACCGCAAGATAAAGCATCTAGATTGATTTGTGGTTTAACATGGAGTGGTGATGGTAGTTGGACTAGTTGGCCACCACATCAACATGAAAAATATTTGGAAGAAATATATTGTTATTTTGATATGCCTAAACCTAAATTTGGTTTTCATGTAAGTTATACAAATAGTGGAGATATAGATAATATGGTTGTACATACAGTTTATTCTGGTACAATGGTACAAGCACCAGCGGGATATCATCCAACAGTCGCAAGCCCTAATTCTAAAAATGCTTATTTGTGGGTATTAGCATCGTTTAATCATGATGTTAGACGTTATGATTTAGCAGAATTAGATCCAGCATATAAAGATAAATAGTATTTTGATTTGTGAAAGGATAATAAAATGAATAATAATACTGTAATAACAATAAGTAGACAATATGGTTCTGGTGGTAGAGAACTTAGTAATATATTAGCTAAAAAATTAGGTATTAAACTTTATGATAGACAAATAATAAATTTAGCTGCTGAACAATTAGGAATTCAAGATATGGATTTTGATAAAATGAAAAAATTAGAAGAAGCAATACCGCCATTATCTTTAAAATTTATGCCTTTTTATGTTTTTGGTATGAATGGTGCAAAACCTATTAATAATAAAATGTTTGAGGCTGAATCGAAAGTAGTAAAACAATTATCTGAAGATGGAAGTTGTATAATATTAGGGCGTTGTGCAGATTATATTTTAAGAGATAAAGAAAATGTATATTCTTTTTATATTTGTGCAAATGATAAATATAGAGAGATAAGAGGAAAAGAAATATACGAAGGAAAAACATTATATGAGTTAAACGAAGAAGATGGCAAAAGAGGGCAATATTATCAATATTATACAGGAAATAAATGGGGTGATCCCCAAAATTATAATTTGATAATTAATACTAGTGATATTAGTTTAGATGAAGCAGCTGATATAATAATTAATTATGTGGAAATGAGACAAAAAAATAATATTTAAGAATATTAAAAGAAAAGAGTAAGATATTTTATCTTACTCTTTTTATATGATATATTTTTATAGAGATATGATGAATTTATATATTTTATAGATAAAAACACATTTTATCTTGATAAATTTGTTGTAATATGCTATATTTATATAAAATACATCATATGAATTTTTGTTAAAGAAATGATAAAAGGGTGAAGTATAATGAAGAATGGATTAGTTTTAGTTGGTGAACCTATGGGCTTATTAATTGCCCAAACTGAAGGCTGTTTAAATAATGTTAGTAGTTATGATTTAGCAGTAGCAGGTGCAGAATTTAATGTAGCAATAGGTACAGCAAGATTAGAATATAAAGTTACATATATGACGAAATTGGGTGATGACCCTTTTGGAAAACGTATTACTACAGTATTAAAAGATAATAAAATTGGTGATGAATTTATATCTTTTTCTAAAGAACGAGCTACTGGTTTTATGTTAAAAGGTAGAACTAGTGTAGGAGATCCAGAAATTTTTTATTTTAGAAAAAATTCTGCTGCATCAACATTAAATGAAGATGATGTAGAAAAAATAGATTTATCAAATTATGGTTATATTCATTTGACTGGTATTTTACCAGCTTTATCAGAAGATACTAAGAAAGCTACATTTTCTTTAATTAAAAAGGCTAAAAAACAAGGTTTATTTATAAGTTTTGATCCTAATTTACGTCCTCAATTATGGAAATCTCAAGAAGAAATGATACAAACTATTAATGAATTAGCATCATATGCAGATTTAGTTTTACCAGGGCAGGCAGAAGGAAAAATATTAATTGGAACAGATGATGAAAAAGAGATTAATGATTTTTATTTACAAAATGGAGCTTCTATTTGTGTAACTAAATGTGGAAGTAAAGGGGCATACGTATCTACTAAAGATGGAGAAGGTTATATGGTAGAAGGTTATAAAGTGGAAAAAGTTGTTGATACTGTGGGTGCTGGTGATGGATTTGCAACAGGCGTAGTTACTGGTTTAATGGAAGGATTAACTTTATCGGAGGCAGTTAAACGAGGTACAGCAATTGGGGCAATTCAGGTTATGAGTCGTGGCGATAATGAAGGTTTACCAACTAGACAAGAGTTAAAAGATTTTATGAATAAATAATTTTAAAGGAGTTTTTATTTATGATTAGTAAGAATATACAAAAAATTTTTGATATAGGTTTAGTACCTTTAATTGTATTAGATGATGTAGAAGATGCTGTTCCTTTAGGAAAAGCTTTGGTTGCTGGTGGTATACCTGTAGCAGAAGTTACTTTCCGTACAGAGGCAGGTGGTGCTGTTATAGAAAAGATGACTCAAGAAGTACCTGAAATTCTTGTAGGTGCGGGTACTGTTCATGATGTGGAACATGCTAAAGAAGCTGTAGAAAAAGGTGCTAAATTTATTGTGACACCAGGATTTAATTTAGATGTAGTCAAATGGTGTGTAGATAATAATATAGATGTAATTCCAGGAACTGTAGCACCTAGTGATATTGAAGCTGCAATGAATTTAGGATTATCAGTATGTAAATTTTTCCCAGCAGAAGCATATGGTGGAGTAAAAACTTTAAAAGCTTTAGCTGGTCCTTATGCTGATATAAAATTTATGCCTACTGGTGGAGTCAGCGAAAATAATATGAATGAATATTTAACATTATCTAATGTAGGAGCTATTGGTGGAAGTTTTATGACTCCTTCAAAATTAGTTAAAGAGAAAAAATGGAATGAAATTACTGAGGTTTGCAAAGCTATTGTGAAAAAAATGTTAGGTTTTGAATTGGCACATGTAGGTATTAATACAAAAGATGCTAATGAAGCTAATGATATAGCTAATACTTTAGGAAATGTATTTTTACAAGAAAAAAGAGAAACTTTTGGTGCATATTTTAGTGGTGATGTAGCAGAGGTAGTAAAAGGCTCGTTTTTAGGCGAACATGGCCATATTTGCATTGATACAATTGATATGCCACGAACTATTGCATACTTGAAATGTATTGGCGTGGAATTCAATAATGAAACTTGGGCTAAAGATGATAAGGGGAATATTATTAACGTTTATTTAAAAGATAGTATAGGTGGTTTTGCTATACATGTTAGAAAGAAAATATAAATAAATTAAATCTATTGGATCATAGTAAAAATAAATTATTATGGTCCTTTTATATATTTGTGATAAAATATATTTAGATAGATTATTAAGGAGTGCTTATTATGAGTAAGTCTTTAGTTAATATAACAATAAATAAAATATTAAATATGATTAAAGAACAAAAATTAAAACCAAATGATAAATTACCAACAGTAGATGAATTAGCATCTGCTTTTAGTGTTGGTAGGAGTACAATAAGGGAAGCTTTAAAAGTATTATCAGCGCAAAATATTATAGTAATAAAACAAGGAGCTGGAACTTTTGTTTCAGAAAAAGAAGGAATTAGCAGAGACCCTTTAGGTTTAGAATATATAAGTGATGATATAAATGTAATTTTTGATATGGTAACATTACGTTTGATTTTTGAACCGGAAATGGCATCTATGGCCGCACAATTTGCAACTAGAAAAGATATACAAGATATAAAATATTATTGCGAAGAGGTAGAACAATTAATAGAACAAGGTGAGGATTATCATAAAGCAGATGCAGGATTTCATATAGCAATTGCAAAAGCTAGTGGAAATGGTGTTATTCATAAAATAACACAAGTAATACATTCTTCTATAAAAAAGAATATTTTTATGACAGATAATATTTTATGTAAAGATACAGTTATTTTTCATAGAAGAATTACTAACTGTATAGAAAATGGTGATATAAATGGAGCTAGATATGCTATGATAAATCACTTAGATGCACAAAGACAATTTTTAATTGAAAATTATAAATATCAGCTGAATAGGAGAAAAATATAAAAAGCATGTAGTTATATAATGAACTGCACCTCAAAAGTTGGACAAAAAACAACTTTTGGAGGTGCAGTTTTTTTATGACTAAATACTCAAATGAATTTAAAGTTAAAGCAATTAAAATGGTT
>OGMW01000020.1_pt1 | contig 141833 bp, 158 predicted proteins | sample 1573281 | NCBI WGS metagenome assembly OGMW01 (sample SAMEA2581907, study PRJEB24529) | metagenome | biome: Human gut stool | place: China | collected 2011 | reverse complement strand
AAACAACCAAAAAAACTATAAAGAAGTGGTTAGAATATAATTCCAATTAAAGTTACCTTGGGAATGATAGGTTGTTGGATATTGAGTATACCTTTATATTCAAGAAATGGGACACAATAATAATAGAGACAAGTCTGTTTTTAGGATCTTTTGCTGGAGTATTTCTCATTTGATTTTACTGTGAAAACTTATTTGTAGTCTTAATCGAAAATTGGATTTTTGAAGTAAAGAAAATATGAATAATATTTCTCTGTTTTTGAAAGAATTGAATGTCATACGTGAGGATTATGAACGTAGAGCAAAACGTGAAGAACAATTCAATATTTTTTCTGTATTGTATAAGAGTAATGATGAAGTTAATCTGCATTCACGTTTTATTTCTTCCTTGCTTAATCCTTATGGCTCTCACAGATTATCTGATTTTTGTCTTAGATCATTTTTGGAAACCTGTAGATATCCTTCTCAATTTGTAACTAATTTGCTTGCTCCTGGGGTAGAGGTGTATCCAAATGAATATGATCAGTCAGAGAGGGATGAGATTGATATTCTAATCATTAACAAACGTACCTCATTTGCTCTTTTTATAGAGAATAAGATAGGTGCAAAAGATAGCAATCATGATGAACATGGACAGCTTGAAGGCTACTACCAGGTTCTAATAGAAAAACACCATATCCCTGAAGAAAATCTAGAGGCTATGTTTCTTAGTCCGGGGAGGGAGCCGTCTGATGAGAGTATAGGGAACCGGTATCCCCGTTTAAAAAAGATCCTGAAAATTATTCATTATAATGATGTTATTATTGAGTGGCTTTTCATTTGTCTGAAGACTGTTGTTGATAAACCTTTTCTGCGTGAAACGATTTTGCAATATATTAAACTGATACAGGAAATGACTAATGATACAAGTGTAGAAGAACGGCTGGAGGTTAAAAAGCTTATTGGTAAGTCTACGGATAATATGGCTTCCGCCAAACTGCTTATTGAGAACTTTAAGCATGTGAAATGGCATACTGTCGCTGATTTTTGGAATGAGTTGACATTGAAACTTCAATCTATAGGTTATGAAATGACAGAAGGTGTCAATCTCAATGAGATAGCTTTTGTAACTCACAATGAACAGTATAAGCAAGGATATAAAAACAAGGAATTCGGCATTTACTTTATGCCAAAGACTGGCCTTCATATGTATGTGTGGTATGAATATGGGTACAGTCTCTATTATGGTATATGTAGTGATGAGAAACTATCTGTTGAATATAAAAATAGGATAAAACAGTTGTTGACTTTGGATAATTTAATAATAGCTGGAGATGATGAGTACGCTGTTTATAAAGAATTCGATCTTCCGGAAGAAGAACAAATCTGGTTCAGCGATTTCTCATATATTGGAACCTTTAATCTCATAAACGATGAATATCGTCGTAGGATTATTGATAAATTAGTAGCTAACATTCAAAAGTTTGTGGAACGGTTGGATGAGATGTCATAATCTCATTACTTGTTAGTGTATGGCAGAGAATTTATCAACGACTAATTATCCGATTATTTATACTCCCCAGGAGGTCATTTCAATCTTCAGGGAGCAACTTCGGACACCGGCCAAGGTTGTAGTTCTGGAAGGTATTTATTATCAGAATCCTCGAAGTGGTAATTATGGAGGCTATTTCTATGATGTTCTGCGTGGTCAGAATGATACTTTTGAGATAAGAGTTATAGTACCTTTAGCTATCCGTGAGAAGTTAAGTAGTGGTACCTTGGTGCAACTGGCCGGCACAATATCCAAGGAAGTGCGTAACCAGAGTATAATAGAGTTGCAGTTTCATGTAACTCGTTATGAGATCATTCAGAAGGATATAATAACTGATCAGCAACAACAATTATTGCAGTTACTTTCGGAGAAATCTTCATCGGGATACCGGAATGTAGATTCATTACTCGAAAGTATCCTTTTTCGTAATGATCGGCCACGGGTAGCATTGGTATTCGCTAGTGGATCAATCACTGATGTCGATTTTCAAAGAGGCCTGGAAGCTGCTTCCTCTCATATAGACTTTGTCAAACACGATGTTTCTTTTGCGCAGATAAGTCGATTTATGGAAAAAATTGTTGCTCTGGATAAAGAGCAATATAATGTTTTGGCCGTAGTTCGTGGTGGTGGATCCGGTATCAATGAGGTGTTCAATACTCCGGAACTGATCAGGTCTTTGATAAAATTGAATACTCCATTGATTTGTGGTGTTGGCCATCCGGAGGAGAAGCCGTTTATTGGAAAAATAGCGGATAAAGACTTGGGAACCCCATCATTACTTGGAGTTTACTTCAAGGATCTCGTTAATCGTGTTTTAGAACAGAGAGAAAAAAGTAGGGCTGTCCTAGTTGAACAGGTTAAAAAACAATATCAGGAACGTATATTATCAGCGGAAAAGCAGAATAAGGAATTGCAGGATAAGTTTGCAGCTTTGTCCAAAAATCACGAGGACAATCAGAAGATCCATACTGAACAAATGAGATTATCTGAAATCCGGAATAAGGAGCTGCAGGATAAAATAACTGTGATAAATAAGAATTCTGAAGAACAGATGAAAGCAATGCAGAAACAATATGAGACTACTAACAGGCAGCTGAAGATTTATGAGGATCAAGCCAAAAGCTTCAATGAAAATATTTCCAAGATGTAGCAAACCAATAATGAATTGCAAAAGTCTCTTAGTAAGCTTAATGCGCAAAATACGCAAGCTGCAAAAGACCTGGCGGAAGCCAAGGCTTACGCAGCTCAACTCGAACAGCAACTAAAACAGAGCAAAAAAGGATGTTTGGGAATAGTGGCTACCATTATATGCTTTGCAGGATTGATATGTAGTGTGGTTATGCTTGTTCTTTGATATCCGCCGGTTAGTGTGGATGATAGATAATATGGTAATCTTTTCTACCTAGATATTAGATTTTTATTCATAAATGGGAATAATATCTTTCTGAATTATTATCTTTGTGAGAGATATTAACAAAATAGAAGAGAATATGGAATTTCCTGAATTTATAGACCGCATAGATTATCTTGATAGGCTGCAAAATGCACTAAAAAGAGATAAACCGCAATTTATTGTTATTTATGGGCGGAGACGTATCGGAAAGTCAACTCTTATCAAGGAGATTATTGACTGGAAAAACAATGATGTTTATTTCCTTTCCGATCAAACTAATGAGACGAATCAACGCATGTTGTTTGCAAAGACAATAGCGTTTGGTATAGAGGGATTTGATAAAGTTATATATCCAGACTGGGAAACTCTTTTTCGCTCACTCAATAGACAGATAAACGGTAGAAAAACGATTTGTTTGGATGAGTTCCCCTATATGGTAAAGAGTTGTGCGGCTTTGCCCTCCATTATACAGAAGTTGCTTAATGAAAGATGTTTGAAATTTGATTTGATTATCTGTGGTTCATCCCAACAGCTGATGCAAGGTTATGTTTTGGATAAGAAGGAACCCCTGTACGGGCTGGCTGATGAGATATTAAAACTAACACCTATTCCAGTGAAATTCATTAGTGAAGCTCTCAAATGTGATGATGAAAATGCCATTGAAGAATATGCTATATGGGGGGGGATTCCGAGATATTGGGAGTTAAGGGCAGACTATAAAGATAGAGAATCTGCCATACGTAATCTTTTATTAGACACTAAAGGGTTTCTAGCTGAAGAGCCTATCCGCCTACTTCGTGACGATATGCGTGATACAGTCCAGGCTTCCACTATATTATCTATCATAGGTAATGGTGCAAATAGAATATCAGAGATTGCATCTAGGGTTGGTAAGGATGTCACTCAAATAACTGAACCGTTGAGTAAACTACGTGAATTAGGTTATATCCGTCGAGAGGTTCCATTTGGTGAAGACGAGGGAAAAAGCCGTAAAGGGATATACCGTATCAATGATAACCTTTTGGAATTTAATTATCGTTTTATTGCACCTTATCAATCTATTCTTGAGCTAGGTCGCATAGATACTGTCATGTCAATTATCAACAATCATTTTTCTCAATTAGTTGGTGATTGTTGGGAACATCTTTGTAGGCAATATATCAGTGGAAACGTTATTGATGGTGTGGCTTATAATAAAGGGGCCCGCTGGTGGGGAAAAATATTTCCTGATGGAAAGAAAGAAGGTGAAATGATAGAGTTGGATGTTGTTGCCGAATCTTTAGATAAAAAACACATTTTTATAGGTGAATGTAAGTGGACGACTCAAGAAGATGCCTTAAGGCTGATTAAATCTTTAGAGAAGAAAAGCGTACATCTTCCATTTATTAAGAAAGGACAAATTGTGCATTTAGCATTATTTTTAAAAAGGGAGCCGATAAATAAAGAATCAGCTATGGTGTTTTTACCATCTGACATACTTTAATCTTAACAATAGAATACAGAATAATATATTATTTACTATTTTTCGCTATGGTTATTCCAACGATGACATTTTATGAAATGTATGAAGAATTGGCTGCCGACCGTCTAAAAATAGAGTATAAACGTCGGCAGTTAATGCCAAAAGCCGTGAAGAAATTTCGGAAGACTCTCCGTTTTCCGGCTTGGGAATTGTTTGAATACACAAATCCTAGCCGACATAATTCATACATCTTATTTTTTTATGCTGCGAGTAGGCAAGCTGTTGAAAATCCTGAATTTGATTGTTTTTCTGTTATAAATGTGGATAATAGACGATTCGTTCTGAAATGGGGGTGCTCTCCATATAAACATACCGACTCCGATTCAATGACATGGACCAGAAGGATTGATGCGTACAGTACCCATTTCTTTGCCCGCTATAGAGAACGTGTTTTCAAGAATACTGAACTAGGACTTAATGAGGTGATATGCCGCTATTTCACAAGAAACAAAATAGCCTTACTGATTGAACTTAATGAAGATATAAAGAAAGGTTATCAGAAATATGGCGGAGCAGCTCACCATGCGATGAAGGTGAGTGACGGGCTTTGTTTCATCAGGACTTCAATTGAATGTCGTGTAGAACTGAATACTCAAAAGGAAACAGCAGAAGCACTGGGATTTGTCTATATGTACTTAAATAAATTGCTAGAAGCTTCTAACCGATCTGGTCTATCTATGCTCTATCTGATTTATTGTCCATATTTTCACGCATCGTGGCTTCTTTAAGCTATTAAGTTGAGAAAGAGTTCCCTCCGATTTGGTTGATTCCTCAATGAATAGTGCTCTTCATAATGGAATATAAGAATATTCTATGTTTTCCATCTTGTATATATAGCTGTCATTAATAAGAATTATAACGGCAGGGGATATTAATGGATGAAGTTTTGTTGCGAGAAAATGACCTTTTATAGAGTGGATTTTATTTGAATTTATAGAATTATACAAAATATCAAAATTTCTATATTTGCAATGTTTGGCATTTTGTGGATATTTAATTCTTCGATTTTTAATATCATTCATGATATTGACGTAATACATCAATTCGGATATAATCCCGACCATTATGTTGTCTGATCTCTTCAATTCAAAGATATGCAAAGTATCGCCATGTAAAGCCCAAATGTCGATTTGGCTTTTGCCTCGCGGCATTACGCAACTCTCTTTTGATATAACATTATTAAATACACCTACCGGCAGCTGTTGATCGATCGCATCATAACTTTCTTTATGCTTAATGATGTATTCTCTTTCAAGAATAGCTTCCTCTCCTTGCGCTTCTGTGTCAGCTTCATTACAGGGGAAATTTACCACCCAATTTTTTAGATTTTCTCCATAATAATCCATATTAAATAAAGAACCGTTTTCAGCCCAATCATAAGCGTTTATAAATTTCCAAACACGATATTTAAATCTTTCATAATGAAGTGTATTCGATTTGGGAGTGGTTGGATCCCAGAAAATAGAGACCTTATCTATCAGATCGGGAAGCCATGCTTTTATACAAAGAACCCATCCTTCAAAAGCTGATTCATTTGATTGCATGTTCGCACACACTCCTTTATCTGAAATGCCAACTTTAAGTATGCCATCTGACAGCTCAAAATCAATAGATTCAGGTAAATGTATATTACCGTTTTGGGTAATTTGATGGAGTTGAAAAGCTATTTCTTGATTTTTCATTATTCTTTAATTTCTGTTTTTAATTCCCTATTAATAGTCTGCAATGGTCTCTTGAATGCAGTTTCCATTTTAACCATACTCATTATTAGGAAATCCACCATTTTGTCCCAATCATCTTTTTCATATAGACTTACATTTTGTAGTTCTTGCTTTATTCTACATGCTTTTTTGTTCTCAAGCCGTTCCCACTCTAAAGCACCTGTCTGTTTTTCAATTTCATCTTTCAGTAGAAACAATTTATCGAAAACAAATTTATTTTCTTCAGTATGACCTCTTGACATATACACTTCGGTTCGGGCATAATTTTTCGCTATGGAAAAAACAAATCCGACACCGCTGACACCCGATCCTGCCGTAATCCAATAATCTTTTGATGGACTGACATTTGAGAAAAGATTGGTTCTCGTATTGAGTTTGGGCAATAACAACTTCCAAAACTCAATCCTTATTTTATGCCTAATAGCCTGCTCCTCTTGAGTACTTTGCTCCTCTTGAGCTTTTTCCGCCATTTTTATGGTGTATTCTTCCACCTCATGAACGGGAATGATTTGTTCAATGTTAAGAAAGATTTGCTGTTCAAAAGAAAATAGAGTGGCTTTAAAGCATTGAATTTTAATATTATATTTTTGTAATAGCCATAGAACGGTAGATGTTACTTCTTTCCTGTAATTACCGGATACCAAAATTATTCTTTGAGTTTTATTTAATTGGATTTCCTTAAAATCCTCTGCATCTAAAAAATCGGAAATATTACTTTCCGCATTTTCGGAAACTCCTTTTTTATCAAGATAAGATTGATAAATATCCTTTATTTGCTGCTTTGATAGGCTTGAGCAATACGAGGCATATTTTAACACCTGCCAAGTTACATCCCTTCCGCTATCATCCAGCTTGTTTTCAATGATAACTAAATCCCCCTGTTTGTCAATAGCAAGCAAATCAAGTCGTTCTCGTGTATCGTCAAATCCATCGAATTCCTTCTGAATAAATAGCAACTCATCGTCTTCTCCAAAGGCTGTGGGATTATTTTCAAGCCACTCTTGTAAATGTTCTCTTTCTCGAAATTTCAGATCTGAAAAAGTGCAGCAATTGATCTTATTGATCCTATTCTTCTCTTTGTCAAGTACAAACATTTTGTATTCATATTTTAAATCACTATGAATGTTATCATTCAGGACGAAAAATTTCACTCATAGCCCATAAGTTATTTTAGCTGTAAAGATAGGAAATATCTGCGAATCAGCCTCGATTATTTCTTAAAACCATTGTTCCTATTTGCTCTGTCAGTTAATTCGCTACACTCTGTGCAATTCTACTTTTTTTATTCTTTTGGTAGGCAAGCTGTTGAAAATCCTAAATTTGATTGTTTTGCTGTTTTTAATGGAGGAAGCAAGCGCTATTTTTTGAAATAGGGGTTGTTCTCCATATAAACACACTAGTTCCCTTTACTCGTTATAAAGAAAGAGAATTGAGAAACGTAGAACTAAGCATCGATACTCGCAAAAACTCTTCAAGGATTTGATTGAGGATATGGGAGAACGATGATAAAATCCAAAACTTAGTAAAAAACTTGCTGTTTTTAGCGCTATTAAATATAACAATTATTATTGTCTTGCTAATCATTTACAATTCATGTAAAATAATTTGCACCGTTAATTTTTCTGTCATGTCGGATCTTTAGATACTTTTCTACCTTTTTTAATGCTAGTGTATATATGGTATATTCAAAGAAAAGATGGAAAAAATACACTATATACATACTTATATTTTGATATTAGTTTTTAATGTCATACTTTTATATTAAAGTATGACATAATAAAATATAAATACTATGGAAGTAAATACAATCACTAAAGGGGTAATTAGTCTATTTCAAATATTATCGAAAAAAGACTGGAAACAGAAAGTTGATCAAGTATATCAACGGGCCTTGGCTAAATGGTGTCAAAATGATGATATTAGAAAATCTGAGTATATACATAAATACAAACATTTCGATGATTTAAAGGCATACATTAATAAAGGGGAGGTACAAAAATCAACTGAAGCATTGGTTATGCTATTAATGGAAGAGTTGAATAAAGATCCGGAAATTCATACAATTATTGCAGAAATACGTCTTGAGGGTATTCAAGAAGGAGTTTCTGAAACTAATAAATTAAATCATCAGGTAATTGCTGATCTCGCTTCCTTGGTGGAATTAATAAGGAATGAATTTAATTCTCTTAAAAGCCCAAACGTAAAGGGCAAGTATGATCTCCCCAAACATCATTTTCTAAAATTATATAAGGTGCCTGCTGAACCGACCTCATTTATTGAGAGGAGGGTTTATCCTCATACAACTAAACCCTCTTGGGATTATCAAGAAACGACACTTCTTTCATTGTGTCAAGGCATAGAAACAGAGAATAACCGTTTTGTAATACTAAGCTCTGGTGGTCTTGGAAAGAGTACGGAACTCCAGTATGTAGCCAATAAGTTAGCCCAAAGTGAATTATATTATCCAATTTATTATCCTTTAAAAAACTACATAGTAGCTAATTCGCTTTCTACTAGTTTACCTGAATATTGGGATTATGATTTAGGAGAGAAAGTTCTAATTTTTTTTGATGGATTAGATGAAATCCCATTATCAATGCGCAGTATTGCTGTGAAGGATATACAACAAATAGCAAATAATCATCCGGAAATAACTATCGTAGTTACTTGCAGAAATAACTTTTACAATGATGACCTTGACTATTTTGAATGTTTTTTCTTAAACTCATTCACAATGGAAGACATAAGAGAATATGTTGAGTTTAAAGGAGTGGATCATGAACTTTTCTTTGCATTTTTAGAGAAAAATAAGTTAATTGATTATTCAACGAATCCTTTTTTTCTTCAAGCAATTATCAAGTTTTATGATGCAAATAAAGATCGTGTTGATGTAACTCGTAAAGATATTATTGATTATTTAATTGAAGCTAGTTATAAGACAGATAATAAGCTTTCACTTGATACTGATTTTTATAAAGGGAAAGAAATGCTTACTAAACTTGCGTGGGTGATGCAATTATCTGAAGTAAATACTATATCTGAAGGGGATGTAATCAGGTACATAGCAAGTAATCAACAAGGAATAGATATTTTGAGAAGTTTTTCTGTAGTTAAAATAGATCGTGAAAATAACTTTTATTTTGAACATAATTCAATAAAGGAACTATTAGTGGCCAGATTGTTGGTGTCTGAAACTTTTGATGATATTCATACTTTTATATGTTATATAGGAACCGAGATAATAAAACCGTCTTGGTATAATACCTCAATCATGCTTCTTAGTTTTATGGAAACAGATAAGCCTGTATTTCAGAAATTTACTAGAATGTTATTGAGTAATAATCCGAAAATATTGCTAAAATCTGAACGATTCAAATTGCCAAGTGATATGAGATATGAACTTGTCCACAAATTATGGGATGAATGGAAAGAAAAATTTGTGTATATGGATTCATCCGAAATTGAAGATCTAGCATCATTTGGTTCTGATGTTGAATTTATAAATTTTTGCCTTCAGGAAGCTATGGATAAAAATAATTCAAATACAATAAGAGCCAATGCCTGCTTATTATTAGCTAAATTTGAATATAGAGGCAACTATGCAGATACAAATACTGTTATCCAATCGCTTGAAGGAATGCTTGCTGATAAGACCGAGGATATTGCTACTAGACAATCTGTGTTAATGGCTTTTTCAAATAATTTTCTGAAAACGCAAATTAATTTTGAGCAAATTTATACGATTTTGAAAGAGGATGCTATTCTGTTGAAGGACTTTATTTGTATAATTCCTCATAGTAAGGTAGAGGACTTTATTTCTATTATTATTGATAACATAGAATTATTTGGAAGCCGGCAAGAAAGAGGAACTAATTATATGGCTAACTATTATGTTCCATTTGATTTATTAGGATGTGTAACTTCTGAAAATGGATTATTAACTCTTGTTGGTTTTCTTGCAAATAACTGTTCTCATTTAAGTTATGAATCACAATATACATATGATGAATTAGTTCTTCAAACATTGAAAAATGCGGAACCTTATCTAAATTCATCTTCTGACTTGCTGGAGGCAATTCTTAATCTAGCTTTTGAAGAATCCAAAATGTCTTTGGAGCTAGATAAAAAGTATGTTGACTTTTTTAGTAAGGGTATGGTAAATGACTTGGTTCTTACTAAACTCTGTGATACATTAAATGATTCAGAAAACAGCGATAATCATTATTATGCTGTTGGGGCATTAGTGAATAAACAGAATTTTGATGTGTTTATTGATAAGTTGACTATCGATAGTCTTAAAAAATTGTCTGATAGTATGTATGATCACGATATAAAATGGCAGTTTAAAGACCAAATAACTATTCGTAAAGGAATCGAATTTGATCAATCGATAAGGTACAATCAAGCTAATCGGGTTGAGGAAAAAAAGCGCAACTTTGATATACTTTTTAATATGGATGAGTTTCGAGATTATTTGTTTAGTTTGATTGAGGGTAAAGAACAAATGACTTGGTCACAATTTTTGGAAATACAAAGAAGTACTAGGCAGATAACTAACAGTATATTTGTTCATTTCGTAGGGAAGTTTGTTTTTCGTGATCCTAAAACCAGAGAACAAAAGATTGATATTTCTAGTTTAAGATCCTATCTGAATGATGAGTCGGCTTATAATAATATTGCAAAGGTAATTGTATATAATGAAATAAGTAAAAATAGCAATATTGTTTTGTCCGAGGCACAAATGCAACAAATACACAAGTGGGTTGATAATACCTTATTGAATATATCAGAGCCTCTGGATATATTGAGAGTGTCTTTAAAGTTAACCATACGTTTTGATTTTAATATTGGCAGAGAAGCCGCCCTAAAACTATTGATTTATTATGGCTCATCCTGGTTAACAAAAGAAGAATGGGAGGAACTCATACAAAAAGCTATAAGGGTTTGTTCTTTAGATTCTGTAAAAGCGCAGATAATGGAGAATTTTAAATCTAAAAAACTCCGTGATTTCTTTGTTTATGAGTCATATGTCAATTATATCGAAGAGCATAAATTATATGAGTGTTATTCCACAGCTTTTGATGATTTACAAGATGCCTCAAGATTTGGAGATAATAAAGCTATAGTTCAGGATTTACTTATTAAACTACTATGCAGTGACAGACAATATGCATTAAAAGTATGGAAAGTACGTTCAGAAGATTCATTATTACAACTTAAAATTGATATATCAGAAACGATTCTTAATACTAAGAAATTTGCATTAGATGAAAGCTTTGCGGGCGAAATTTTAACAGCACTAATAGGGGTATATAAATCGGAAGAACTATCTGGTTTCAATAAGCAGCGGATCATATTATTGATGAATGCTTATGGAAGAATAGAAGGACTTGATTGGTTAATTGAAACACTAAAGAATAACGAGTATCATGCATATTCTAATTTGAATTTTGATCTTAATTATTCGGATATAAAAATATTAGATAAATACTTGATGATAATGCATGAAATAGTTCAAGGCTACTGGTATACTGACTGGTATAAAAGTAAGCTATTAGAGGCTGTAATGAGTGGGATTAAGAATTTGGCTATTGTAAGTGAAGAAAATAGAAAAAAAATTGAAAGCGATTTAACTAAGTTTATATCAGAATATGAGGATAAGGGGAAAGTTTATTTCCTTTACAAATTAATAGATGATTGCAACAATCTATTTAGAGAAAAATTGAATACTCCATTTTCAATATACGAAGCGATGGTGCTGTGGCCTCTTAGAAAAGCTTGATAGAACATTATTGATGAAGTTTATTGTGATGGATAATCAGGCAGCTTTTGATGAATCCCCTTACCCTGCTTGTGTGGATCAGAACAGTTGCAAGAAAGTGTGCGACATGATGAACTGGGTATTGGAAGGTAAATAGGGTGGTAGTGATTTTTCCGAGAGTAATAAAATAGTGAATTGTCTAGTTGATGGAGTAACACGAAAGAATGCAGGTATCCGGAGGATGTAATTTAAACTGTGTTAGCAAAGTTAATATTTTATTCCTTGCTGACACAGTTTAAATTACATCCTCGAAGCTTCGGCAGGAACATCTTTCTCCCTGCTACACGACGCAACTCTCTGATGTGCTTAAAACTGATTGCTAGAAGCTTCTAATCGGTCTGGCCCATCTATGCTCTATTTGATTTATTGCCCATATTTTCACGCATCGTGGCTTCTTTACAGGCCATCAAGTCAAGAAAGAGTTCCCTGTTTTCAGGTATACCTATCCATTCGTGAAACTCTTCTGTCTCCCTTAATTGTGGTTCTTGTATGGCACGTAGTGCATATACCAAATTTTGGTCTGAATCTTCCATCATTGTAGTCAACTTTTTATCTATATGTAATATATTGTATTGTTCAGTTTATCTGGTGATGGTATCACCCGTCACCGGGGGGCATTCAGGATAATTCACGTCAAATTCAAAATCGAAACTTGTACCAATAGTAGTACCCTGATACAGCAAGCTTGCAAAATCAGGTAAAAACTCTCTGATAAACATTTCACTAGCTACATAGCCGTAATTGGATTTTAACCCAATCCTTACAACGCCATAGAGTTCTGCTGCATAGTATTCGGCTTGAATTGGTTGGTGGTGAATATTTGAATAAACAGCAGCTACAGTCTCTAGATGTCCCATAGCTGTAGAATGGGGAATATCACGAATCTCGTTGGATATTTTTGGATCTGGATACCATGAAATGTTGACTATAAAGCCCCACGACGCTTGATTAGCTCTAGTAGATAAATTACTAATATTGGGATTTTGCTTTTCCAGATTTGAAGAGAATTGATCTAATGCTGATAATTCAGTTGTTTGGGTAATGTATTCTTCATCATTTTGCTGACAAGCTGTTGCAAGAAGAATGTAGCTGAAGATAATTAATAGTTTTTTCATAAGGTACTTAATTTTGATGATGAGTTTAATGAATTTGTTTAGTTCTCTTGAAAGTCAAAAAAAATACTTTACCTCCTTTCTGTTTAAATTAGATATTTGTTTAAGAAGAAATAGAAAAATGTTTATTAAAACAATATAAAGCAACTCTCTGATGGCTGAACATATTGCCGTAACTTTCTTTCTTTTCTTCGTTTCATTTTCGTTTTTTTATTTGGTTAACCTTATATTTCGAGTCAATAAAAAATAGAATCTGGAAAATCAATAAATAATGTATTCATATCTGCTCAATCAAGCAATTAATAAATCTAAAACAGGCAGATTTAACAGAAATTGGGTGACAATATACAACAAATATTGAATCTATAAGTATTTAAATGACTGACTGGGTATTTACGTGCCAATCTCTGGTAAATTGGTATTATAATGTCACATTTGTTGGTGGAATTGTACTCAATAATTTGTCAAATGTGTCTTTCAATGAGTCTTCTAATAATACTTTCGGAAAAAGTGTTTCTTCACTCTTTAGATTCCAGACTAAATTGGTGAATGAATGTTTTCCGGAAGTATGGTTAATAGTTACTATTTATTCTTTTTTCCTCCAACTGGATAATACTTTATTGATTTAATACCAAATATACTTACCTTGTCATATATTGATTGTTTTTTTGTTTTAGAGGACAATCTTTTTTTTGTTTTAGTTTGGGATTGCAATTTATATCTTAATTTCTCTTCTTCAGATAGACTTGGTAATTCTCCAAACCAATAATCCATTAGTTTATCAGCGAGAGATGGTGGTATTTGGTCACTCATTTTTAACTTTACAGTTTCACTATCATATACTTTATTTATCCAAGCTATTGATCTATTAAGCGTTTTACATAGATCTGAAATGTATTTACATCTGTCAAAGATCATAATAAGTTCAGCTTTATATTGCGGATGAAAGGAACGTGGGGGGATGGCTGTTTTCATATTTGATTTAAATTAAATGTTTTGTTGAATACGCTATATGTTCTTCAAATATATAAATTATTTTGATAATACAGATTTAATTTTCTTTTTTTTGTTATTAAATTGTCCGCATATGAGATTAGAATGATTTCCTTATTTGCATTGTATATGAAAGAGCCAACATCCTTCATATTATATTTGTGTTCAAGTAAGTATATTATTTTAAAGCCAAACTGCCGAATAGTATTAAGCCAAACTGCCGAATAATATTAAGCCAAACTGCCGAATAGTGAATAAAAAATCTTATCTTCGCAAAAAATAAATGAAATGGAAAATAATGCTAAAATTTTCCATTTAGAGGAACTGTATAACTCACATACTGATTATGCAGCTGAAATGTATTTTAAGAACCAGATGATACATTCAGAGGCTTATAGAAAATTTGTTTCGGACTTTAAGCTTGATATTTCTTCTGAAGATTGGCATCGTATGATATTTGGCTTTTCTGATAAAGTGGAAGACATTTGTAAGAGACCCATTTCCAAGTTCTGTAAGGACATCTTGGAGGAATTTGAAAAATATACGTAATCTTCTGAAGAAGCGTATGCTTTTCGAGTATTTTTGATGCCGGATATGGGGAGTAATTGACCCTCTTTTATATTAAACATAAGATAGATTATATGTATACGCTCCATAATAGTATGAGATAAGTATATGGTTCTTATTTATTCCTAGAATGTCCTACTTATATATAGGTAAAGCTATTGGGAAGTCTGTATTATTGTACACCATAATAGGATTTTGAGAATACTTATTTTTGTTACTTAATTCTTTATGAATTTCCGGAAATAAGTCACTGATAAAGGTAACTTTATTAGATTCAACTCCCATCTTAAGCGATTTATGTAGTAGCGAGTATAAAAATTGAAAACCGTATGCACTTTCATTTTCACTACATGAAAAACATATCGTCATGCCATCAGCAATTGTGGTAAAAGCATTATTGTATATGGATTTTGCTTCCGCTCTTGTTATTGGCCGACGGAATTTACCGCCATCTATAAAAGATGGAATAATTTTAGAGAGACTCTCTACTCTGCATCCTGAAATGGGTACTCTACAACTATCTACTAAAACTAATGTCTTTGGGGCCTTATAGTTAAATTGACCTGGATAAAATATTTCATCTTCACTAAATTGAAACAGTTGTTTTCCATCTTGAATTGCACCATGTCCCATAAAAACAAAGATTGCAATATCTACTGTTAGATTGTCTATTTCATCATTAAGTTTATTCAATGTATGTGTAGTGTTTGTTATTTGAATTATCTCGTTATTATCAAAAGCACCGCCTGTTATGCTTGCAAAATAGCGAGCAACCGACATACGAGTAGCACTGAATATATTATATTCTTGATCATCCTTGGAATAACCTTGGATAATAATAACTCTTCTTTCCTTCTTTTTAATGATAGCTTGACTCATTGACATGGATTTAAAACGTTTGCAAAAATACTGAAAGTCAGTGATAATGCCAAAAACACACATAAATATGAAAGTTCTTTTGTGGGATAGTGTGGAATTCGCTTTCATCCCAATTCCAAGAAAGGCATTTAGTGGTGTCCCCTCCTACCCTGAAGAAGAATGTGCCCGGATCTGCGGAGAATTGAACAAGATTATAAAGCTATGTTCTTTTAGGCCTAAAGCTGGTGATGTATATTATCATCCAGTAACATTTGACCAGGGGAAGTTTATCGTGATGGATAACCAGGCGGCTTTTGATGATTGTCCCTACCCTGCTTGTGCGGATCACGATAGTTGCCAGAAAGTATGTGACTTGATGAACCGGGTCCTGGATAACAAATAATCATTTTCCGAGAGTAATAAACTAATTTGAAATCACAATTTGTGATATCCAAATGCTATTATAATGATGGATGGACAATTAACAGTAATACAAAGTAAGATCTACGAGATCCGTGGTCAGAAAGTGATGCTTGACTTTGATCTGGCCGAAATGGGACGGAAACTAAACGTTTGAAGGAGTCTGTAAAACGAAATATTAAACGTTTCCCTTCTGACTTCATGTTTGAACTCACTAAAGAAGAGTTTGAGAGTTTGAGGTCGCAAATTGCGACCCCAAACAAAAGAGGTGGTACAAGGTATATGTCTTATGCCTTTACGGAAGCTGGAGTAGCAATGCTTTCATCGGTTCTGAATAGTGATGTCGCAATTGAGATTAATATCAATATAATGCGTGCATTTATAGCGGTTCGTCAGATGTTAGCAAATCCAGCTGCAGATTGAGTTGGCCAGCTGGAGAACTTGGTGAAGGAACTGAAGAACTATATTGAGGAAGTATTTGCTGATTATAACGATATAAACGATGATACCTGGAAGCAGCTGGAGCTAATCAACCAAACACTGGCCGAGTTACAAGTACAGAAGAATCAAGCAGAGAAGCCACGAAATACCATTGGATTCAGGAAATATTACGAATAAAGTGCTATTAAACATAGAAAATAATGTCAATATTATATTGACATATCGTTTTTTTTACTTATCTTTGTACCATAAAGAAATATCATATGACTGAAGAGGAAATCAAGAGTATATTTAGAGAGCTTCTAGCTAAACGTAATTGGTATTCTGGAACATCGTTAAATCGAGCCCAGGCATGGGAGATGAAAAGACGGTTTAATATTGATGAATTATCTACCGGTCGGATACTGGAAGTTCTTATGGAATGTGGATATGATGTCGAAGTAAAGAAAGGAAAAATAAAATGAGACAAAGAATTATTTTGCGGTTAGCAATAGTAATAAAAATATAAACCATAAATTTACACACTTATGAGACAAGCATTGGATACAAAGTTAACTATAATTCAAAGTAAGATCTACGAGAACCGTGGTCAGAAAGTGATGTTGGACTTTGATCTGGCAGAAATGTATGGGACGGAGACAGGACAACTTAAACGTGCAGTGAGGCGTAATATAGAAAGATTTGAAGGCGAAGATTTTATGTTTGAGTTGACTAAAGAAGAGCTTTCAAGATGCCCAATTGGCATCTTGAACAAAGGTCGAGGTAGTAACATCAAATATATGCCTTTTGCTTTTACGGAATTGGGAGTGGTTATGCTTAGTAGCGTTCTTAATTCTAAAACGGCAATCGAAATCAATCGAAATATCATGCGTGCTTTTGTTGAAATACGCCAAGTATTAACCAATCCACCGGCTGATCCAGTACATGAACTTCAGAATGAGATGAAGGAACTGAAGGAATATATTGAGGAAGTCTTCGCCGACTATAATGATATCAATGAAGATACCCGGATACAACTGGAGCTGATCAACCAAACGCTGGCGGAACTGCAAGCGCAGAAGAAATTGTCAGATAAGCCACGAAATCCAATTGGATTCAGAAAATAATGTGATATAAGGTGCATATTTGTACTGCAAACCACAGAAACGAAACAAATTATTAATTAAATAGATTGTATAATGAAAATGAGAATTGAAAAAATGTTAGTGATGTCTCTATTGAGTCTCGCTATGTTCTCTTGCTCGAAAGATGATGGAGTTATTGACCTACCTGTTACCCCTCCTACTCCTGATCCGGAACAACCGGTTGATCCCCCAGCAGAAGACGTATTATTCGGTATTAATCCTGTCATTGCGGGTATTGTGCCTGTAACCAGGGGGATCATAACCAACTTCACGGATAACGACCGGATAGGTCTGTTCCTGACAGATGGTGAATTAGGTCTGAATTACCAGGAGAATGCTGAAGCGGCCAATGTACCAGCCATGTACCAGCAGGGATCCTGGAAGGTAGAGAAAGACCTAGTACTTTCGGAAGAAGGCACGGTCTTTGCTTACTATCCCTATAATAGTAAAGTTACTGATGGTACAGTTGTACCTTTGGAGATTGAATCACAGACAGACTATCTCTATGCTACTCCCGCAGTTGTTGATGAGAAGAATCCTATCGCCCAGATTGGCATGAAACATGCTTTATCTTTGATCTCTGTCCGTATCCGGAAGAATGACTACCAACAGGCAGGAAAGCTCACTAAAGTTGAAGTGCTCGATGTCCAGCAAAATGGTACCATGAATATTGCCACCGGTGCGGTCACAAAGACAGGTCCTACAGCAACCTACTCTGTCAATCGTGATCTAGTTTTGGATGATAATGATTTGGCCAAAACACAGATGATAATGCTTCCTACTGTCATTGCTGAAGCTGGTAATATCCGCTTCCAGATAACTGTTGATGATAAGTACTACATTTGGGAAGTTCCGAAGTCTCATATTTGGGAAGCCGGTAAAGAATACACCTATACGCTGAATCTTAGCAAGACTCCGGAAGAACTCCCAGATCTGGAACTCGATGTCGATTACTGGACCCAATACGGTAAGGATGATAATATCCAGATAGAAGATCATACGCAGCCCGGTTCTGCATACTATAGAGTTGTTGATGTTGAAATGGGACGTACATCCTATGGCCGTACCGTTGTACAAGGTGAATCTTACATTTTCACAGGTGTCGTTAATGATCGTAAGGATGGCTTTAAAGGCCGGGTTAAATACTCTCTATGGCAAGGTGACAAGATGGTTGAGCAATTCCCATCCTATTATTTCGAGTGCAAGTATTTTATGACGCTTTGCATTCCGTGCTACATAACAGCTGCTCCCGGAACCTATCGTTTGAAGATGTTATTGAAAGAAGAGGGCTCTAACACTTGGATTTTACCGTCTGATCGTTATTCTGAAGAATGTGACTGGATGTTCACAGTAAAGGCTGATAATAATCTTCCATCTTTACGATCAATTAACTTAGAAGGGTTTACTGCATCAAATAATACTATACAAAGTGTTAAACTCAATCAACCATTTAATATGGAATTTGCTTTGACTAACCGTGCAGCAGTACCTTTAAAAGGAGAAATTAAAGCTGTATGGCACCGTTCTTTTACAGGAGAATTCGACTTAATATCTAATAATGATGGAAATGCATGGGAAGACGAAATAGGTCGGATGCCGATTAATATTCTGTCTTCAACGAAAGAATACAAGGACAAGTTACCTTGCAGAATTACATTAAACAGAACTTATTCTAATAAATGCTGTCCCCGTATATCGCTTTACTATAAAGCAGAAGATTCTAATACTTGGTCTTTGATGCGTAGTGATTCTGATTCGGAATTACAGCGTTGGAAAGGCGTAGACGCAGACAAGATTATAATGGGTAGTAATGACGAACCTGAAAAATCTTGGTTTTGCAAAGGTGGACTTAACTACCAATATGTGGAATTGGAATAGATAATATCCTCTCCCCTATCGAAAATTTTCATGCTCTCTGATTTTAATTGGGTTTATTTTTTCTAGTCCAAGTCAATTTCGGATTTCCTCCAGTGAATGGACAAATGTAAATATAGTTCTATGATTCGATGTTTTCTTAATGAATGGACGTATAAAATCTTGAAATATTTTGAGTTTTTAGCACGTTTTTCCGAAAGTAATACTATCTTTGTGCCGGAAAGGTGTTCTAATTGCCTGATAAAGAGGTATAAAACAGTTTAAAAAAACGTTCGTTTTAATGAACGCAAAAGTCTAAAAAACTTTTAAAGGAGCAAAAAAAAAGCTGTTAAATAAATTAAAACTTGTATTTTTCCCATAGTTCATATTGTTTTATGGTATATCCTGCTGCTGATAGATACTCTCTAATATACTCTTCTGAAATATTTTCGCCATGTATAAATTTAGCTTTATCATTTTTAGCACTAAAATAGGAACGAGATGAATATTGATGCCATTTCCTATTCTTAATTAATTCACTAAAGCATTCCTTTAGTGTTTTATCTGCTGGGTTCCAGAGTTCTATTTGAACACAGATCCATCCTGCTACAGATAAATAATCACGCATTCGTTCTTCAGGTAATTTTTTCCCTTTTAAAAATTTTGCTTTGTCATTTTTAGCTTGGATAGGAGATCTCAATGAGTGTTCATACCATTTATTTCTCATTATTAGTTCTCTAAAAGCTTCTTCTAAAGTTTTACTCATTCTTTTATCGTTTATAAATTGATCACTAATCAATAAATTGCATAACATATATATAATGTATATATTTCATATATATAATGTATATATCAAATTAATGCAGTATATTTGCTAAATAATTACGAGAATGCAAATATAGTTTTTAATTTTAAGTCAATAATAATATGACCAAAACAAATACTTTAGAGAGTAAAAGGAAGCTAATAGATCTTCCAGTTGATGTTATGTCCACTCTATCTGATATTGCAAAAGGTAGACGTATGTCACTGAAATCTTATATTGAGAGCTTGGCAATTGCAGCAGCTAAGGAGATGAGTCATTCAGAGAAGGATGCTTCGACCTTGAATGGTATGAGTTCTAATAAAGTTGAAAAATAAAAGTGTATGACAAAAGAATTAAGTCGTTATCCGAGAGCATTAAGTGAAAATGTCAACTCGGAATTAATTAATAGATTGTATGAATCAGGAGGGAGTCTATCTATTGATTTGATTGTCTATTTAGCAAACTATCAAATGAAAAACTTGTTTGGAGAGAATTGGTTTTCTATAGCTGATTTTTGTGAAAAAATGGGATATGATCGAACTAAACTACAGCGCAAACTATCTAATGATCAACTTCGGCTCATTTTTGGAGCACGCTCTCCTCAATATGTTACTACAGATATTAATGGCAATGAAATAAAACATCCAATTGAAACGGTATTTGAGGCAGCACTTTACCGTTTAGGAATAGAAAACTTAGGATTTCCGACCCAAAAAGATGGAAAAACATCTTATCATTTTGTCCAAATATTAACTAGATTTGATATTCAAACAGATTTTACTACAAAAAAAGGCACTAAACGACTTTATAGTGCGACTTTAAATGATTTGATTAAAGATTCACTATTCACACGATATAATTTAACGGATTTAAATGATTACAGAAAACTTCCAGATAGAAAAGGTTATAGATATTTCTATTTAAATTTATCTCGCATGGTTTATTTGATTAGATATAAAGTAATTCAAGGACAAGCTCCTTATTATACTACTACTGTTGATCAGTTAGCTAAAATCTTTAGAATAAATGTGGCTGATAATAATAATAGAAAAATGAAAGTCGCATCTATTCTTGACAGTATAAATAAATATTTGGATGTTACCAAATTCCAATATGAATTTGTAAAAGGGGTAAATGAACGATGGGCTTATACAGTACAATTTCATTTTCCTGACGAAACCCTAGCTTATTTTGACCAAAAATTTACTGCTGTTTTTACTGATAAATTTTATTCTGAATTACAGCGAGTTTTTGTCAAAACATATTTTCCGCACCTAGATTACAAGGGAGTCGATTTGAAGGTTGCCGAAATCAAAGCAGATACAGAACAATACCAAGAGTTCGTAAATTGGGCTCATTCTGACCAATCAGAAGAATTGATTGAACTGAAAAAAACTATATATAGAAGTACATTCATGGATGTTTTCAAGCAAGCACCAGAGGCATTAGGACTTGAACTTTTTAATTTTGATCTAAAAATATAGTATTAAATCGTTTTTGGGAAATCAGCTGTGTAAAAGTGTAGGGAGTTGAACATTTAGCTGTGTAAAAGTGTAGGACTTATGTGGTCTTGAATTTTGAATACCATATTTAGCTGTGTAAAAGTGTAGGGAATACGAATGATAATTTTAGCATTTCAGTATATACGGCTAGCTGTGTATAAGTATAGGGAATAGATCACTTTTTACTTGAAATAGCCCATCGTAGCTGTGTATAAGTATAGGGAAATCTCTTTTCAGCTGTGTAAAAACGTAGGGAATTACTCTTTCAGCTGTGTATAAGTGTAGGGTTTATATGAATTTGTATTGAAAACGATAAGATTAGCTGTGTAAAAACGTAGGGAATGTGACCGCAGCTGTGTATAAGCGTAGGGTCAGTAAGAGTATATTAGATAATTTAAATCGCTGAAAATCAAAGCAATAGCAGATTTATTTAGTGTTTTAGCTGTGTAAAAGCGTAGGACATATTCTTAATCTACCTAAAATCCTAAAGACTCCATATAATAATACTCTTAATAATGGCTTCCCCCCCATTCATCCCCCAAAGGGGGAACAAATCTCTTGAAATCATCTACGTACTTTCGGAAAAATCTATGGGACTGACAAATTGTCATGGTCTATTTTTAATATTAAATCCATTTCCCCTTGAAAATAAAACTCTTTTTAAGCTAATAAGTTATCAGGCTAATTTAATATACCACCGATACAGATTTGAATGGTAATTTAGCTGTATCAAATATTCGTAAACTGGAATGTTCCAGTCTCGATTCCAAACCCTTGAGAACGCATCTCGGTTCAACCAGGCTGGGAAGGAACTCCGCCATGCTGAAAGCACATCTGCTAGCTGTTGATGATACCACACTCTTTCACCTGAAAAAGAAAAGACGCCCTGCTGCGTTTCAAACTGGTGAATGATTTCTAGGAAAGGACATCACTTATCATCACAGCAAACAAGGCGCTAGTACAGTAGCTGGAACCTTTGGAGGATGAAGAACAGAAATAGGGACTAATGTCTGTGAACTACAATCATTATAGTCGAAAGATAAAGTGACGGAAAGAATTATTTGTGCGATGAACGGATAATTTCACCCATTTTGATGATAGCACGTTGTGTCTGATATACTGAATTCTCCTTCCATTTGGCATTTCTAAGAGTATTATATTTCACCCCGATCTGCTGGGACGTGAACACTGTATAGATAGCGGCTATTGATCCAAAATAGCGATCTATCTTTTCGAATATTAAGTGCACATGAATTACTTTTTCCATATTTCATTTTTCGTTTTGAGAAATGCAAAAATAGTGCATATATTAATTATATGCAAGTTTTAAATTATTATACGGTAATGATGTAGTGTAATTCAATCTTCAAGTTTGATGGGTCTGGATTATGTTTCATTCCAATCGAAACTATCAGATCCTTCTAATTGACTAATGAACTGATGGATTAAATAAAGACATTAATTTTAGGATTCGCCTAGATGATTCATGAGTATAGTTGAATACTACTGATCGTATCGTTTATGTAGGCTTAGTTAAAACAAAATTGAGATTAATGAGATTCTTCTATTAAGAAATAGAAAAGTGTGTGTATTGAGCTTTAAATGGCAATTTGGTGTAAGTTTAATTGTTTAATAAATATGCCACACTTTATGAAGTCCTTTTGTATATTCCATATTTCACTACTTATTCGATATAGTAGGTAAATAGAACCAGTAGTGAACATATGAAGATAGGGGGAAATACCCCCTACCCTACCCTATTATTTTTATTTTTGATGAAATCTTCTTCAAACTCGTCAATAGCTTCTCTGTTTTCTTCAAAGAATGATTCGATGATATTGCCTAACATTTCGACTATTCCTATTCCAGTCATGCCCGATAACGTTCTTAATTCAGCATGATATTTTCTAGGTATTTTTGCTGTTTCTGAATCTTGTTTCTCTCGTTTACTTAAAAGAAGATCTAAGCCTTTTTTGGAACTTTTCCGCACTTTTTTTGGGGTTGTTTGGATTGGAGCTTCTTGCTTTACTTTCTCTTCGGATACGAATTCCGGATCTGATACTATTGGAACAGCATCAACAACTGTTTTTATTTGTTGTACTGATTCTCCTATTTGTTCGCCAGCTTTTAATAAGTTATTTAATGCTGGACTTTTTCCTTTTGCACCCATATTTTTAGTTGTTTGATTTTATATATTCTGTAATAATACTTAATACTTCTTCTCCAAATTCATCACATCCATTGTCATAGTCGGTCATAATAGTTGTCATGTTCCGTTGAAAATTAACTCTTTGTTCCTTCAAATAATTATTCATCATTTTAAAGGGTATTTGATCTTGAGAAGCTAATAATTCTTTAAATTCCAACATATTAGGAACAACTCTATTCAATAATCCTCTAACTATAGTTTTAAATCCATTTTTTTCCCTGGCAGATAAAATATTAAGTTTATAAAAATTATAGAAAGATAAAGTTGCTTGTATATCAACTTGACTAGGTGAGAATGGAATAATTAAAATATCCATCATCATTAAAGTCTGAACTACGCCCGGTTGTTTTAAGTTTCCAGGGAAGTCTACTAGGATAATATCAAATTGTTCTCGAAGAAAATCCATTTGCTCGATAAATTCTGTAGAGGAAATGGACATTATATCATATTCTTCATTAATGTTTTCAGATTGCGTTTTTTCAACTTCACGCATTTTTCCGATAGTATTTTGTGCGTCGTCTATATCTACCACCCCAATTGTAAGCCCTGTGTTTTTTGCAGTAGCATGTATATATCCAGCAAATAATGCGGTGATTGTAGATTTGCCTACCCCGCCTTTGGTGTTTTCAAAAGTAAGAAACACTCCAGGTAATATCTTTCCCATAATTAATCTTTTAATTTATTCGTTTCAAAAATAGGAAATATATTAATTAGATATATAATATCATCATTAAATTTATAATAAATTAAAGGTATAAGTATATAATTAGAAAAATAATAGCATTAATAAAATAAAGATAGTACAAATATATAAATAATACATTGCAGAAATAATAAAAAGTAGAATAGTATTAATAAATAAAGGATGAAAAAAGATAGAAACAAAATATAGAAAAGTAGAAAAATAGAATTCTATAACAAAAGAAAAAGTTACACGTAACAATAAAACGAGTAACAAGTAACTTTAGAATAAGTAACAAGTTGCATAATTGCAAAGTTATAAAGTAACGAAGTGCGTAATTCCATATATTAAGTCCATTTTTGAAAAAAAATGGGCGGGAGGATTAAAGCTAAGAAATTTTAAGTATCTTTGTAAAAGCAAGGTGTGTTTTTGTAGCTACAAAAACCACTTGCAACAGCCGAGCTGTCGAATTGATATTCGTTTCACTCACATACAATTAAAATAACAATTATAATAATATATGAAGGAAAATAGAACAATAATACTTAGAGCACGATTATCAAAAAGTGAAAAGGAACTGATAGATAAACGTGCTAAAGCATTGGGTATTTCTCTTTCTGCCTTTTTAAGGAAATCACTTTTAGGTGAACAAATTGTTTCAAAAACTGATGTTCAAACTGTTTTTGAACTAAAGAAAATAGGGGTTAATATAAATCAATTAGCCAGACATTTAAATACATTACCAGTAGAAGAAGAAATACGTAATTCTCTTTTTAGTATTAATAATTACATACGTGAATTAAAACAGATTACTGATAGTTTGAAATGATAGCGGAGATATTTAAACCATTTCAAGAAGTCGAGCTAACTCATAAGATTACTTATCACCTAGATAAGATAGAGAGTGGAGTTGCAAGAGAATTGTTTAATTCTTGTGGTGACACCTTACTTGATATGCCAAACACTATGCAGCTTATTGCTAGTATGAATGATCGAGTGAAGTTTCCTTATATAGAATTTGTACTTAGTAGTCCTGTTGGTGAAGAACTAACAGATGCCAAATTTATACAAATAGCGAATGAGTATATGAAGGAAATGGGATATAGTGAATCTTGCTATTCAATAATAAAACACGATGATAAGGATAATAAACATGTTCATGTTTTAGCGACAACTATTGACTTTAATGGGCTTCGAATTAATGATAGCATGAGTAAAATTCATTCAGGAAATGTTATGAGAAAGCTCGAAAAAGAACATGGTATTGAGGTTATGGAGAAGGGAAAATCTATCAATAGTAAATCTCTAGGTGAATCTCAATATCGGCAATATTTTTTTGATAAAGCTCTCCATAAGGCATTACGTAGTCACAATGCAAATGAACGTGTATCAAAATTATTAATGCAATCTGACACTTATAAACTAATGGGTCAAGAACTGTCAAAGCAATATACAAATACTGAATGGAAAGTAATGTTAGGTGATGATATATATAGCAAATTGTTAGAGGTTTTATCAGATAGTAAGTTTTTTAATCCTCTCTTTAAAGACGAATTGCTGGAAGTGATGGACCGATTATATCCTATATGTAAAAATGTAGGAGAGTTTCGAGATAAAATGCAAAATGAAAATTATTATATGAGGCTTGTTTCTGATAAAGGTAAATCTTGCTATGTATATGGTATTCCAGAAAGAAGTTTTTATGTGAAGGATAAAGCACTTCCTGAAAAATATAGGTATGGAAAAATATCGTTTGATGGTCATCAAATGGCTCCTGATGAACAAAAGCATTTTTTATATATTAATATTTTTCATGTATTAAATGCTTCTTCCAATTATGATGATTTTAAAACACGGGTAGCAGAAACAGGAATCAAGATAGTTGAACACACTAACAAATCAGGTGTTTACGGATTATCCTTTTCTGTCTGTAATATTGATAAATCGGAAGTATTTAAGAGTTCTGATATTTCTAAGCGTTTAACATATAATAATATTCAGTTATATTTCCAGAAAGAAAGTCTTCAGGAAGTGCCGGTGCCTGAAGATAAAGATACATCGAAACAGGATCTTCAGAAAGTGTTGGCGTCTGATGGTAGAGATACATCGAAACAAGATCTTCAGGAAGAATCTAAAAGTAAGGAGTTAAATACAGTAATGAATACTCCAATTGATCCAGTTATTGTATGTTATATTAATACGAGAAAAGAGTGGGAGAGAGAACTAGCTTATATGTCTCCAGGTTCTTCTATGATGTTTTCATCTATTCCATTAGATATGGGATCGGAAAAAAGACATAGCAAACAGGAAGATGAGCTTCCATTAAAGAAGAAAAAGAAAAGGAAAAATAAAGGATTATCAATATAAAGATATATATTATGAACTATAGAGAAGTATTGTTTCCGTATCAGCCTCTTGAACCAGGTGATTTTATGTATCGGTATGATATTAATAATAGGGGATATATTATATATTCTCCTGAAAAAAATAAAATATCTTGTTTGGAATTGTATGATTTTACAGATATTTCTCCTTTTCAATTAGCTGTGTCAATACAGAGAGTAAGGATTGAAACTCCAGAACAAAATGAATTTGTATTCGATAAAGTGTGTTCCAAAGAGGATTTACTTAGATATCTATTTGATATTGTTGCGGATAAAACTAAATATAGAAAGTTGAGGGGAGTTTCAAATTTTGAAGCTTATCTTCTTTATCATCTGAAACAGCCAGATAAGGTGAGAAATATATATCAATTTAATCCGGCTAATAATGATTATCAATTAGTATTTGATAATGATGTGTGTATTGCCTCAATATTTGATGAGTATATAACCAATACAATAAACGTTTGTTGGAATCCGGTAACATTTAGATATTTTGAAGAGCAAGATGGTGATCAGCATACTTCATACCTATTATCATCCTCTAATCCAATGCTCTGCGAATATATCTGTAAGAAGGCAGAAGAACGAAAAGCATGCATTGATTTGTACGGATATGATTTTGATTCTCTTATGTTTTTCTCATATTTTATAAAGAATAAGGGTATGGACAAAGGAATATCTGTTTTTTCCGATAGTAAAAAGATAACTGTAGTAATGAAAAATTGGTATCCAACCACATTAGTGAAGTTTATATCGAAAATTCAAAAAATATATAATATAAAAGTTCGGGAAATATATGGAGGAGAAGCTGATAGAAATATAACTACTTTTCAACTTATTTCTATAGCTAGTGGCCTCTCATTTATAGTTTTTTCTAATGATAACATAGCAATTGAAATTTTCCAAAGAGAGGTAATTAATGAATATAAGCTCAATGAAATTAGCCTAAAAGAAATATGATATTAAACTTAATCTTGAGAGCTGTGATACCTTGATAAGATAGAAAGTGCAAAAATGAGGGTTCAAAAGAATCCCTCATTTTTTTTATAGACTTATATCAGTCCTTTTAATATCTTGACTTTTACTGAATTCTCTTGTAGAATCAGCAACTTGGTCCTCTTTTAAATCTAGGTTTTCTTTAAAATCAATTTTAAAAATTTTTTTTATAGTCACTTTAGATTCTTCAGAATACATAGGTTCGAGCATTGTTAACATTTGAATAGGAGGTATATAACCTGACATATTTAATTCCACAAATTTATTATACTCATTGTTAATTACAGCTGTGACAAATTCTTTGTCCATGGCTGAAAATATGCAAGCATTAAGATCTTCGTTCCAATCTTTAAGAATAGGTAGTGAAATATTAGGTAATTTAAGAGCTGTTTCTTTAAGTTCCTCTAATGAAAGATGTTCTAATTCTATTATTTTTTTTTCTTTCAAATATGTATCTAATTTTATGGCATATTTATAACCATTAAGATCATTATCAAAAATGTACATTAGCTGATTGGTAATATCGGTAATATTATTATGTGATAGAAGAAAATCTATAAGTTCTATTTGCCCCTGTGTAATATTTCCTTCAGTACTAACATATACTACGTTTTTGTTTGAATTCAATAGTTTCATTTGGTAATGTGAAACATTATCAATCATACTTTCTCCAATTAGAATAAGATCTATAGGACGTGATTGATCATAATTTGATACAGCTAAGCTGCCGTATTTATTTCCTATTATTCCTTTAAATGAATTGCCATTTTCATAATATCCTCTTTGTGATATTCCTTGAAAACCACTTGCATTTTGCATTATTACACAAGTGTTGTAGTAATCTTTTCTAAGCATTTTGTATTTTCTTGAAAAGAATACATCTTTAAATACGGGGGATTCAAGTGTTTCAGATTTAATGCCTCTTTTTCCTAAAAAATCTCCAGAGTACGTCTTTAATTCATTCCGAAGTATACTTAACTGACTTTTATCTAAACTAGCATCTGTGACTTTTGTTGTACTATTGTTAGTTGTTATAATTTCATGGTTGTTTAGGAAATTTTGAAGTGCTTCTCCAACTTGACGAAGAGAAGGCATTTTTCCTGTTTGTTCATAAAGTTGTTTTTGCATGAAATCTAAGCAAGTTTTTCCTTTATCAGTACCATGCAAATCCCAATAGGTTTGATACCCTTGTTGATTTTTCTTGATAATATATACATCTGTACCATTTGTCATCTTGACCGCAGCATTAGAAGTACCAGGTGCAAAACTCCATCCAAAATGAAGAAATAAATCAGGCAAAGATATTTCAGTTTTTAATTTATTGAAGTCTACTTTCATTATATTAAATTTTAAGACTGTTTACTTTAGGTTTTTCTGTTTATTATTCATAGAATAAAACTACAACAGTATTATCATGTCCGTTTCTATGAATTGGTGTATACATTTTATTTATGGTCTTCGAATTTTCATCAAAGATATGAATAAAACAGATAATCACAAAAGCACTTATTGTAACCAATAAGGCTTATTAAATTTTTAAGGATACTGTTATTGCATTTGACCTCCTTTTTATGTGTACTTCTAATAATAAAATGATAATAGTATAAATTTGAGTATCTACACTGATGAGATGCTCTTTTGGAATCTATATTTCTCACCTATCTTGTTTCCTTTCTTAAATGCTCCGGGGTGTCCCTTTCGTTTACTTTCGGCCTGTGCAGTGAGCCGGTTTAGATTATATATTTTCTTTAGCCAAACAGGATCTTTAGCTAATCCTAATTCTCTAGCTTTGCGTACCAATGTTCGTGATGATACACCGACTAGTTCTGCCAACTCTTCATTTCTTGTAGTAGAGAAATACCGTTGTAATAAACTTAGCATATTTCCAGACCACAGAATACTAGTACTATATCCATTGTGTTCAACAAGTCTATCTTTTGTCTTATGCAAGAAACGGCCATCAGGTACTTTACGCTTTAGAGCATATTTTAGTCTTTTTTCTTTGCGAATACATTCTTTGCAATGTGAACTGTATCCGGATGCACATTTATAAAAATCGTGTAACCAAAGATTTTGTCTACACATAGGACAATTTTTTTTTCTACGTTGTATCATTATTATTTTGTTAAATATAAAATAAAATTGGCTGGTTCAATGCTATGTTTGGATAATGATGACTGTCTACATCTATCAAGCCTATATGTCTTTTACAGTTATTTCCCATCTTTGTATTCTTGATGCTGCTTTAGATATTTTTGTCGATAACGTTCATTGCAATCTTCTGGACGAACCATGAGGATTAATTTGTCCCCTATTTGGAGAGGAACTTTTTCATTCTTTTTTTGCTGATTATAGTGCTCAATCATTTTTTTTATTTCTGTTTTATCAGAAATATTTAAGTCAATTTTAGCGGCTTTTTTTAATAAACTTTTTCGTTTCATACATTAGCAATTTATGATTCAACATTTACTATTTTATAATTCATTGTGAAAGTACTGTAAACAGAGTTTTTCTTGTAAGATTTTTATATATATTTACAACTGTGTGATTTTATATATCTATTTATATCTTCTATACATTGTTGTTTATTAAAATATCAATCCTTTCTAAGTATGAATATTTCATTTATTTCTAATTGTAATCCCTTGAAGTTTTAAATATTTATATAATGTTGCTTTCGAAACACCAACTATGATACAGACATCATTTATAGTTCTGTCCTTCAATTGTAAATATTTGTTATATTCAATAACAGCAAGTTTTGCTTTTAATAAGGCCGTCTTAGATAAACCACACGGTCTTCCTCCGACACGTCCTCTTTCCCTTGCTGCTTCCAGCCCTGCATTAGTTCTTTCGATAGTAAATTCCCTCTCAAGTTCTGCTAACGAGGCAAATATACCAAAGTAACATCTTCCGATTGGAGTATTGGTATTAATCCCATCTTTGAGTGATCTAAAATCGACTTCTTTTTTATGAAGAGAATCTACTATAAACACTAAATCCCTTAAAGATCGTCCTAGTCTATCTAATTTCCATATAACTAGAATGTCCCCCTTTTTAAGAATACTAAGTAACTTTTCAAGTTCAGGCCTTTTTTTTACTCCCGATATTTTTTCTTCAAAAATATAGTCAACACCATAATTTCTTAATGCGTCCAATTGCAAGTCTAAGTTCTGATTTGGACGCGATACACGAGCATATCCGTATTTCATTTGTGTTTTTCGGACAAATGTAATGCTTCTATTTTTTTTGTCAGTTATCATAGTAATATAGTTCATTAAAACGAACGTTTTTTTAAACTATGCCTATGAATATTAAGAAAATGACATTTATCTTGGTTATGTGTGGTTGTATGCATGGCCTTTATGCGCAAAGACATTATGCCGGTGTATCTGCTTTGGAGCTAAATTACGGACAGAATATTTTTGGAAGCAATAATCACAATGCGAGTTTATCATTCTCGAAGTACCGTAACAGGACTACATTTTGGAAGATAGGATTAAACTACTTCGAAAAGTCTTTTGATTATAGGTATGAAGATCTTTCTCTTGAGGTTCCTGAAGTCAGAACAGTCGGTAGGATAGCTAGAGATTATTATGTGGATGCTGTCTATTATAAGACAGTAGCAACCAACCTTTCTTCTTTGTATTTAAACCTCGGTTTTGGTCTTTTTACTGGTGTAGAAGCCTATAAAGAAGAAAATAATGAATATGAATATTTAGTTGGGCCTAAAATCGAAGCCGAGCTGGAATATTTTGTTGCGAGTAGGGTAGCTTTTGTTGGACGTGTTAAGCAATATTGGAATCCATTCTCTAAGAGCCCATGGAATACTGTGTGGAATGTGGGTATTAAAGTTCTATTGTACTAATTATGTTACCACTGTTAACTGATATAAGTGGGTTAATTGCACTATTTAAAGACACAGGAGCGATGTTTATTGCTGTTGGTTTTGCTTGTGCTGGAATGGCTGTCGTGAAAAAGGTCGTAACTAACCACGAACGTTGCAAGGAAGCTATTATTACTTATGTCGTTGCTTTAGTCATATTTTACTTGGTTTGGGAACTTCTATAGATGATGGAGCTAGTAGATATATTAATAATCCTATCGGTAATGGCCGTAGCTTTTATTATAGGGAGAATATCTAAAGGTCCAATATGTACCGATAAAAAGGAAGAGGTTGAAGTAGCTCCACAAGATATATGTTTTCCGCAAATAACAGTAGTATTTCAGCAAGATATAGATGATGATGAAGATCTATGCAAAGAGATTGCTGATATGTATTTGTCCAATAGAGCTTTCTATTACTCTGGCAAAGGTCCATCGCAAGAGCTTTCTGTACTTTCGGAAAAAGAGATGGATGTATACGTACATTTTAATAACGTAGAATTCAGTAAGTTACAAAAAATAGAAGTTTAATTTAATCTTGAAATTATGTTGCAGAGATTTAGGAAGTTATCGTTCATGGTCATTCATAAGCGAGTATTAATGATCCTGGGATTGGTCTTATTGACTAGTATCCTTTTTCCGATAGTAGCCAATGCCGATGGAGGGCTGAAGATTAGTTCTTTGTCTGAAGTGGAAGAGAAGGCAAAAGAAGGTTCTGATACTATTGTGAATATTGGAAAATATATATTGGGAGCTGTGCTTATCGTTACACTGGTATATGTGATATACGCAGTTTCATCAAATCAACCACATGCCAAAGAAATGGCTTTTGGTTGGATTATAGCAGTTATTATCATTATGGTTGCTTTCTTGATTGTATAATGAGGACGCTACGTAAGATTAATAAACCTATAAAGTTTTTCGGCCTGACCTCCATTCAATTTGGGGTGATAATGCTATTTTATGCCTTAGTGATAATAATATGCGTGTTTGCACACCTTCATCCTTTGATAGTTGTGACTATTATTTCTATTATGGCATTTATCTCTGGTATGTTATTTAAGAATTTGTCGAAGGAACATAAAGCCGGTAATCCGGACTACTTGACCAGTCTTTCCGTGAAGTCAGTTACTCCATCGAAAATAGTGGATAAACGCAAGGTCTTTAATTTTATAATGAAGAAAAAATGATCGGAACAATTATAGTATATGCATTACTCTTATGTGGGTTAATATTGATTATTGCCATGTTGTATATGCGTCCTTCCCAGGTTCAGTTATCTGATAAGGCAGTGGATTTGAGCAAAGTTATGCCAATTCAGACAATAACTGATGGTGTTATCGTCAATGGCAATGGAGACCTGACTATAGGATATCGGTTATTTCTTCCAGAAGTATTCACTCTTTCTGAAGACACGGCTAAAGGTATTCAAGATCGTATTGATGGGCTTTTGAAAATGTTGCCGTCCGGGACTATTTTACATCAACAATGTTATTATAGTGTTTCAAATTATGAGAATGATGAGTATTCAACAAATCCCTTGAAGGTTGCAAACTTGGGATACTTTGATGGAAAGCAAACACTTCTTAGCTATACAAATCTCTATATAACATTCACTGCCTCTGAAAAACGGAGTATTAGACGGAATGCAACAAATAATTCTTTGTTACGCAAGTTTGATTATCCTTTTAAGCAACCTTTTAAGAAGTTTGAGTCAAAAATGGAAGAATTGGAGCCTTGTATTCTGAATTTTGAAAATGGATTATCAGCGATCTCGGAATTCAGTATTAAGCGTATGGATAGTAATGAACTTAATAATGCTGTTTATGACTATCTAAATCTGTCTTATGCTACACCGGTTGACGATGCAACAACTAAATCCTTGAATCCTTTATTAGTGACTAAGGGTGAAGATATGCAAGTTGGAAAACAATATTTGGCTATGATATCTCTAGCAATGGAAGGCGAGCATATTTATGAGTTATCTGTGCCGAATACAGGAAAATCACGTTCTTATGGTTCTTGCATAGAACTTCCAGAAAATATCAAAAGTAAGTGTTCTATGATCTATCCGGTAGGTCTTGGTTTGCCTTTTGATCATATTGTGAATGTAGTAATTGAAATTACAGATACGGATTCTACTATTAGGGCTATTAATTCGGAAAAGCAAAGTTTGAATTATGTAGCCAATTTCTACCCTCCAGCTAAAGATGCACAAAAAGAACAGGACCTGTTTTGTGAGACTATTACAGAAATGGATTATCAAACGGCCTATACTGCTTTTAATGTGATTGTTAATGACACTGATAGGTCTGCTTTGATGCGTAAAATTTCTTTAGTTCAACAAGGTTTTTCATTTATGAATAGGAGTTCATGTTATATTGAGAATGCCGAATTATGCAATTTGTTTTTTTCAAATATACCAGGTAATGCCCGTGCTAACTATCGAGGATTTATCAACACAACCAAACAAGCAATATGTTATCTGCAAAAGGATAGTATTTATATGTCTTCTTTATCTGGACATTTGTATTGTGACCGTTTTGGAAATCCTTGTAAAATAGACATGTGGTATTATTCGAAACTGAATAATAAAAATAAGATAGTTATCGGTCCATCGGGTTCTGGTAAGTCATTCTGGTTGAATAATTACATATTACAATCTTATGAGTTATCTCATGATGTGATGATAGTTGATATTGGTGGTTCTTATCGTTCGATGATAGAACTAAACCGTGGTAAATATTTCGATTCAACAGATCAAAGCAAATTTGCTTTTAATCCATTTTTGTGTGATCGTGATAAGAATGGCAAATATCTCTATAAGGATAATTCTGATAAGGAAGGTGCGGAGGATCTTATTAAAACCATAGCGGCTGTAATATCCTATATTTGGAAACAAAGGGAGAATATGACTCCTACGGAGGCTGCAATTCTTAGGAAGTCAATCATTGAATTTTATGAATATGTCAACAACTCTTCTCTGTATGGATCTTCAGAGAGAATTTTCCCGAATTTGATTCAGTACAGGAAGTATCTCCGGGATGTATTTAGCAAGAAGATGAAAGATTTTGAGGCGAAAAAGTTTGAGGTTGAAGAGCTTGTACTTTTGCTGGAACCATATACAGAAGGAGAGTTGTCCTATCTGTTAAATGCAACGGAAAATGTGGATATTGTTAATGATAAGCTGATAGCATTTGATATGGAAAGTGCGTCTAAGAAGGACTATTTTCCACTAGTTGTAATCATTACTCTGCAAATGGTTGTGGATAAGATAAAAAAAAGGCAGGGAGTTAAAAAGGAACTTATTATTGATGAAGCATTAGACTTTTTGCAAGATGAAAAATTCGGTGATTTTATAGCCTACTTATATCGTACTTTCCGTAAGAAAGAAGGGGCAATAACCATAGCAGCACAGAACGTCTTGTTTTTGAAGAACTGCCCTGCTTCAATAAAAGATTCTATAACTATAAACTGTGACACGAAGGTTATTCTTGATCATTCCCAGTATCGAAGTGAACTGCCTAACCTCCGTGACATGCTTTCTTTATCTGAAGATCAACTTACTCTGATTGAATCGTTGCAAAATGCAGAGGATGATAAGTGGAGAGAATTTTTTATAAAAATGAGTAATGACACATTCGTGTTCAGAAATGAAGTATCTCCATTCGCTGCGGTAGCGTTCGACTCCCGACAGGCGACTGTGGTAAGGATTAAACAGCTCTTTGAAGAAACAGGATCCATAAATTCAGCTATCAACAGATATTTAGAAGAAAAGAAAAAATAGTATGACCATGAAAAATGACTATAAGATTTTTAATAATCCTGAATTCGGAGATATCCGGGTTTTAAATATTGAAGGTAATACATGGTTCGTTGCAAAAGATGTTTGTGATGTTCTTTCGATTGTAAATCATAAAGATGCGATATCCTCTTTGGATGAAGATGAAAAGGGGGTCGCTAGTATCTACCCCCTTTCCAAAACCCAAAGAGGGGGCGGTTTACAGAAAACAAATATCATAAATGAGTCAGGATTATATACGCTTATTTTTCAGTCAAGAAAACCATTTGCAAAAGCGTTCCGGAAATGGGTCACTAGTGTAGTTCTGCCTGCGATACGTAAGACCGGTTGTTATAAGCTTGCTTACCCTTATGAAAAGAAGATAAATAACCTTCAAAATCTGCGTGCGCTTGACCGTGAAAATCTCGAACTATTGCAAAAATGGGTGATGAATCTCCAGTCTGAACGAGACATACTTCTCCAGAAGCAAAGTAGTTGTAGTGAAATTGTTTGTACGAGAGATTTTTCCGAAAGTGAAAGTTTGGTATTCCTTGGGAAGTTAATCAAGTCACTTTGTCGTGAGCGAGATATTACCCCTTCCGCTTTGTGTAAATTGATGGGTGATGACTTCCCACGTACCAAACTCCTAAACTTAGAGCAAGGTAAAGATAATATTTCTCTTGCACTTTTTTTGAAGTTGCTTACGGTTATGGACTACTCTCTTCAACTTGTAGATAACGAAAAATTTATTGATTGACGATGGATGAAGCATACGATGGATTGACTGAATTAAGCCAGTGGTCTACAGATTTTAGTTCAACGACGAACAATGTAGCCTGGTATATAATTGCTGCAATGCTGACAGTAGCCTTGATTCCTGTAATCTATGCAGTAGGGTCCAATAATAATAATGCGAAGACATATGTATTAGCATGGTTTGTGGCGCTAATATTTGCTTTGATATTTGTGTTGAAATAGTAAATAATATAATCTTATGAAAACAAAATTTTTATCGTTATTAATCGTGCTAGTTATAAGCTGTTCTTTTTCGATACAGAAAGCTAATGCACAATGGGTTGTCTCCGACCCAGCACATACAGGTTTTACGGCAGCCGGTTGGATAGCTGATGCTGCTAGCTGGGCTTCCCAAATAAAAGGTATGATTGAAGATCTTGGGATAAAGAAAGCTTTACAGAGTATCAAAAATCTAAAGGAGTTACAATCCCTATATGATTTGGCGGTGCTGGTGGATGACGTCGCTTGTCTTTCTTCTGATTACCGGTTTTATATGAATTTGGGCGGAAATTTTCATTGCCTGAAGTTTCTTAATTTCCAGCAAGTTTCTGTGAATTTCAAAGTTGCAACTGATATTCTGTTCAAAGTGGCTACCGTAGCAGATTACTTTTCCATGAATAGTGAGGGAAGGATGTCCTTTGTTGAGCAGGCACGTGAAGCATTGGAAGCTGCTACTATTGAGATGAAAGAGTATAACTCAATTGCTAGGGCAAATATTGTTGCCAAATCAGTGGAAAGACATACCAAGAAAACCTATTACAGTGGTAATTTGGCTGCTTATACACGATATACTAGATGATTATGGTTGCACAAGATGCTTTTTTGTGGGGGTTGAAGATAGCGGATACCCTTACGATGGAACTTACTTCAAAGATGACTGTGGTGGCTTTTGTGGTGGGGGTAATATGCTTTATATGTAATTTGTCATATAACTACTTATATCATGGAGTAAGCCAATTGCTGACTCCGGATGAGAATAAGTTTCCTGATCTGATGGAGATTGCCAGATGCTTTGCATTGTTCTTCTGTTTGTCTTTATACATGCCTATCGCTAAGACTGTAGTCGGTACTTTCGAGGCTATTAATCAAGAAACTTCATTAACGGGTAGTCAGGCTGGTCAATTTGAACAATACATGAAGAAGTCATCGACTGAACAGAGTGATATGATTGCCAACTATCAGGACCATGCAATTGATGCCAGTATAAAAGCTGGAGAAGATTCAGATGGTGCTAATGTTAAAGAGAAAGATAGCAGGGCACAAGGAAATGAGCCTGATGGGGAGACTTCATTGCTTAAATCATTATCAATGATGCTTAATCCATCCAATTATATCGCTATGGGTATTCATGCCTGTGCGTCCGTGATTATTGGAGTAATTCAAGCTGTGATTTTGGGCATAGGAGTGGTTATTGTGAAGATACTGGTTATATTGGGACCATTTGTATTTGCATTTAGTATGCTTCCCGTATTCAAAAAACAATTATCAACTTGGTTTGGTGCTCTATGTTCTGTTTGTATGGTCTTTACCGTTATCAATATTCTGAATCAAATTATGATGCACTCCTTCAAGGCTATTTTTGACTCTTCCACATTTAACATGGCAGATGAAGCAACAAAACAGATCCAATATCTTGGAATGGATCTGGCCATAATTGGAGCTTATTGCTCCTGCTTCTGGTTAGCCAGTAAGATAGTAGGTCACGGAGATGCCGGCAAGATTATTTCTAAAGCAGTTTCTCTAGTGAGTACAGCTGCAATGTTAGCGTTAATGGGTTCTGCTGCTGCCGCAAAAGGTGTAAGTAATGTCGGAGCTGCTGCTTCCGCTGGTAAGAGTATTATTGATGAAGATTAATATAGTTCAATATGGATCTGACAAAATTTAAAACGGTTGACGAGACAATCAGGGTAACTATGATAGTAGCTATCAGTTGTTGTGTGATCATGGCATTAGCTTTTACTGTGGCGTTCATCTTTCAGTATAGAAAGATAGATGAAGCCTATACGAAGGCTTTGGTATTGGATACTTCCGGAAAAGTATATGAAACGACTCCTATTGCTGCTTCTGACATGAGGAAGTACGAATATGAGGATCATATAAAAACATTTGTATCTAAATGGTATTCGTTTGATGAAAGTACCTATGATAATAATATAAAATCAGCATTGAACTTGATCGGCAATAGAGGTAAAGAACTGCTAAGTGAATACAATGATATCAATATGCATAACTCTTTAATACAAAAAAATATCATATACAGTGTTACAATCAAGGATATACGTGTAGATATGAAAACTGTCCCGGTGTCGGGAGAAATATTGTTCACTCAAACCGGTTATCGCGCAAGAGGGGGGGTGTCCCGTGATGTATTAGCAAAGTTTACACTCTATGATGTCTCACGATCACGGGAGAACTCCCATGGAGTAAAAATAGAAAGTTGGGAAGTAAACTATTCCGAGCCCAAAGAAACAGCAGTTGAAAATTTAAAAGAATAAGGTTATGAAAGAATTTAAATTGAAAGAAATTCTGAAGGACAAGAACAAGGTACTGATTATCATGGTCGTCGTTCTGTTCATTCTGTTCCTAGTAGTTATTTTGAAGACAAAGAACGGCTCTTTGGAGGTTACTGCAATTGAGGAACCTAATAAGGCTCTGCTAGAACCCGTATCTAAAGATGAGAAAGTGTTAGCGGATAAGTTGGAAGCATATAAAAAGGATCAGCTGGCCGCAAAAAAAGAAAAGATGCTGGAGGAAGATAGGGTAAAGGGATCTGATTTCTATTTTGATATGCAAGGTTCTGATAACAAGTATAGTCAAAGGATGAAACAGCAAATTGCAAGAATGCAAACGGATCCATATGAACAGGCGATGGATGAATATGGGGGTAGTAAATCTGGATTTGAGGATAAGATGAGAGAGAACTTAAATAGGATCGGTGACAATCAGGAAGCAGAGAACCTGGAACGTAGCCGACGAGCTTATGCTGAAAGTCAAAATGAGCTTGAAAACAGAATGAAGATATACGATAACATACTTGACAAATATCTTGAAAAGAAGAAAGATTCGATTGCTGTTTCTCCGAAAGTACAAGATGATGATATGCTGGAGGATATTACACCTGAACCACGGTTCATTATTAACGAAGAGGGGAGACGTCAACGCAGACCGCAGTATGAGATTCCAGGCAAGAAGAATCTAGTTAAGGCGGCTATATATGGCGACCAGACAATAGTAAGTGGAACACCAGTGAAAATGAGACTATTGGAACCTTTGCTGATCAGCGGTATTGAGATCCCGGCAAACACAATCTTTTTTGGATCAGCTTTAGTCGGAGCAAGCCGAATGAAAATTACCGTGGAGAACTTCCGCTATGGAACATATATGAGCCCAGTATCTTTTGTCATCTTTGATAATGATGCAATTGAAGGACTGAACTTACCTAACAATATGAAGGCTGAATCAGCACGGAAAATGGAGCAAGGTATATTACAGGGTGTACAATTACCTATAAGTTCCATTGGAACAGTAACTAGTGAAGTTACCAGTGCTATTACTGCCACTACGCAGGTTGCAAAACAGTTGCTTAATCAGAGTCTTTCACAGGTTAAAGTACATCTAAAAGCAAACTATCAGATTTATCTTAAAGAAGAGACAAAGATGGATAAACGTAAAAGAGAGGCTGAAGAAGCTGAACTGGAACGTATGTTCAAACAGATAGAGATGCGGAAGAATGAGCCTACGAAAAAGAATCCATTAACTTCTTTAATAGAGTCGATGTAACTTATGGAACTAACTCTACTTATCATAAGATGGCTATTTACCCTGGCAGTAATTTTTTGGGGACTTAGAATCTGTATAGTATATCAGAAAGGCAAGTCATTGAAAGTAATGAAGAATGAAGTCAGACTTTTTGTGTTGAGCTTTCTCATCCTTTTTCTTCTAAGCCTCTATATGGGATATGTGCAATGGGATACAGTAATATTTGCATTGCCTGCTTTTATTGCAATCTTCTTTTGCTGTAGAATATGCAGGTCACGCAGGAAAGATACACCTTGGAAGGATTTGAAAAGTGAACTTTCATTTTTGGGTATAACATTGATCATCATTTGGTTTATTAATATTTATAACGGATATATACGATGAAAAAATTAATTTATATACTGCTTTTATTACTTCCCAATTTTGTTTCAGCACAAGAAACAAAGAAACTGGACTCACCAATGATCTATGTGTCATTTGATAAGATCAAACATGTGATCCTACCTGCTCCGGTAAGTGATATCTCATATGGTCGTGAAGATTTTATTAAAGTAGAACGGGTAGAATCTGTCCCCAACATTGTACGCATAACGGCACAAGAGGAGCGTTTTTCAGGAATAACGAATCTTGTAATAGTGTGTATTGATGGAAGCGTTCATTCCTTCAGAATTACCTATCTGCCGGATGGCACTCCCGATGAATGTGACAATATTATCTACGATTTTGAAAAGGTGACACAAACATATTGTTTCCAGGTAATTGTAAATAATAGTAATACAACAGAGATATTTCTTCCTTCCAATGTGGTTTATTGCCGGCAAGGGAATGAGGAAGTTTTTGGTGTGGAGTATTATAATAATATGATAAAGGTAAACACTACGTTTGAGAAGTTTGCTCCTTCCAATCTGTTTGCGGTAGATAAGCTAAACAATACTTATGAGATTACTATTGTAAATGACTACGCTTTGTCATACTCCTATAACTTCGAAGATGGGCGTTCATATGTGGCACACATTGACGCTAATAGTATAGAGATGGAAAAGCAAATAAATAAACTCCATCTGAAAAAGAGGAATATTTTCAGCCTGGGAATTATAAAGAACAAATTTGAGTTTTCTCTGGCTAATCTGTATGTCAAAGATGATTTTATGTTTTTTGTATTTGATATCCGGAATTTCTCAAACATAGATTATGATATTGATTTTGTGAAGTGCTTTATCCGTGATCAGAAGAAGATGAAGAACGCTATCCAGCAGGAAGTTCAGTATGATCCGGTACAGGAGAAGGATTTTACTAAACGGATTTTTGGTAAAAGCAGTAATCGTTTTGTTCTTGCCTTCAATAAGTTTACAATTCCCGACGACAAGGTTTTTGAGATTGAGATGTTCGAAAAGGGTGGGGGCAGGCATATGAGATTGTCTATCCAGAACGAATATATTCTGTCAGCAGAACTCTTAAAATAATAATGCCATGACAATCAAGGAAGCACTAAATGAATACCAGTTCAACAACGTTGGACAATTCAAGGGAATAGCACAAAGCCTGGGATATAGAGAAGAATATAACAGCGGTTTCCTGTGTTTTACCTTGAATGGTGAAGAATTCCGTACTACTGTTCATGAAATACGTTCACATACGCAAACCAAATTTGACGAGACGGTCAAGAAAGACTCAATGGAGCGTATTTGCAAATTCTTTGATAAAGATAAAACTCTTTTATCCGACTATAGTGACATTTTACGTGGAAAAGGTGTCGATATCATAAACTGGGGAAATATCGGTTCTGATTCAAAAGACCGATTTACAGTTATTGACCATACTAATAAAATATGCTATGCAGGTAAAGATCTATATGATCATGCTCTGATGAATGGATATCTTCTTGACGGAAAGGGAACAAAATTAGAGAAGGGGGCTTTGTCCGACTTGACAGAAGTAAAAGGTAAACCTGCTAAGTTACGTATAACAGAAAAGGGAGTCTCTGTTTTCTACAAAAAAGAGACTCTAGTGATTCCTGATAAGATACTTGGAAAAAAACTATCTGAAAAACAGAGAAAAGCCCTGTTGGAAGGTGAGATTATTGTTATCCCAGCAAAGAGAGGGAGTATGTTTGTCCAGGTAGACAAGGACCTGAACTCGGTGATTGTACGTTCGGAAAAAGAGTTGTCTATTCCTGCTAAGATAGGTGAAAGAGAACTGACTACAGCCGATAAGTATCTTCTTGTGAATGGATATTCTCTCGATAATATGATCATTCATAATGAAGAAGGATATTTCATTGCAGATATTTCCTGGACAGATGACAAGAAAGGTATTGTGTTTAAAAATATGCAGAGTATCCCTGAAGCAAAAGCGAAGGAGCTGCTGGATAAACAACAGGACAAGGACAATATCTCTACAGTCGAGAAGGAACAGACAGTAGTTAATGATCTAAAGGGTAGGGATATGGAAGCTGAACTGAAAGAAGCGATTGAGAAAGACGATTTTGAGAAGATGTCCCAGTTGAGAGATGAAGGCTATAAGCCATCTGAAGAAGTAATCAGAGGGCTATCTAACAGTCCAAATATGGATGACAAGAAGGCTGTTGTGATTGATAAACTCTTTGGCATGAAGCCTGAAGTTCCTGATACAGAATCGTCCTCTACGAAAAATAAACCTAATCAAGAAGAAGTAAAAGAAGCATCAGAACTAGTGAATGGTACTCCAGAGCAAGATGTCACATTTAAATCTGCTGTAGAGAATGGAGATTTTGCGAAACTTGATTTATTAAAGGGCGAAGGATATATGCCATCCAAAGAGGTTATGCAATCGTTGGCTGGATCCGTTCCGGAAAATTCCATGATAGCAGTACAAAAGATATTTGGCTTGAAGTCAAATGCTCAATCTATTGGAGAAGTTAAACTGGCGCAAGGTTCTCAAAACAACAGTAGAGATGTTTCACGAGGAGTGGGAAATATAGTTAATAAGGCTTTTAGTGATTTGTAACTTTAAAATTTAATCATATGAAAGATCAGAGATTATTGTTGAGAAAATGTCAGGTCAATGAGATACCGGCTGTTATTTTTCAAGGAAAGGACTATTGTGCTTTAGATATAATGGGCGCAGCTAAGGATATCTATAAAAATTATGGATGTGGAATGGAGTTCCTTTATGACTTTGATAGTCTTATAAGAAACTTCGAAGGTTACCAGGTTAAACATAGAAGTACTCTTGCCCGGCCTAAACTTGTAAAAATGGAAAGTCTGAAGCTTTTAGTGAATGACTGCATATATACTGATAAGCCTGTTATTGTTTTACAAGGGTCAGATGCTTGTGCTGTAGATATCCTTAGATCTGCTAATGATATCTATAAGCAAAATGGCTGTAGTAAATCCTTTCAGAAAGGATTTGAATCTCTTATTAATGTCTTTGAAGAATATAAGGAGTTATATTTTGATAATATGAAATTGCCTGAATTGTCCAATACGGAGAAGGAGTTCATAAGAGAAGATATGGACTATGATTTTGATAATGCAGTAAAGAATGGGAACCTAGCCCATCTCACTACAATGAAAGAGTTGGGATATCCTTTCGATGAGAAGAAGATTGAAAACTATATATCATTATATCCTGATTTACTTCAGTTTATAGATCATCCTTCCGAGGATCTTATAATAGCGGCAGTAAGGGTAGACCATAATGCTATTCTACACGTCGATGAACTTTCGGAAAAGGCACAGATGATTGCAGTAAATGCTTCTTCTTACGCAATACAGGGTATTCGTAATCCGGCGGATAAAGTTTTGCTTACGGCCATTCATAAATGTCCGGAAGTATTCGAATTTGTAGACAACCCTTCAGATACCGTAAAAATGGCAGCAGTGAAACTGAAGCCTGATAACCTTCAGTATATCGAAGAGCCATATAAGGAGATTATAGAGGTTGCCATGCATCTTGAACCGGATGTTTATAAACACTGTGACAATATAACAGAAGCAATGTATAAGAGTGTAATTGAGCCTTATCGTACTTTCAAATCAGCGATAGAAAAGAATGAATTTACCAAACTTGTGGAATTGAGTGAATGTGGCTATCGGCCTTCTTCTGAACTGATACGACTACTATCTGGAACTTTTTCCGAAAGTACTTCTGTTGCGTTGCAAAAAATATTTGGCATGGAAGTATTTGCTTCATCGAATATTCAACTAAGGATAGATCTACCGGATAGCGATGTTATGTCTCGACAGCAATCTAATGTCATTGAACAATCAGTTTGAAAGTAACGGATATTAATAACATACGACTATGGAGTTTAAACTTATATCTTTTATAAGGGATGGCTTACAAAATTTCTTTGTAAGAAGGAATCCGAATCTTATTGAACGGATGAATCACCCGTGTGAAACTGCACAATTTATAGCTGTCAGGAGAAATCCTTTGTTAATTGGAAGTATAAATAATCCAACAGAAAAGGTACAGTCTGAAGTTATAAAAAATAATCCTGGATTAATAACTCTTTTAGATGAACCGTGTGAGGCTGCACAATATATAGCAATAAGTAATGATCCTTTTGTATTATCATTGATTGATACCACGGAAGATGTTCGCTTGGCGGCTATCAAGAGTAATCCAGAGAATATAAAGTTTATTACGGAGCCATCAGAAAGAATACAATTAGCCGCCGTTAGACAAGATCCTAAAGTATTACTTTACATTGATAATGCGTCTGAAAAAGTCCAACTTGTAGCTGAAAGACGAAGTTTGCATATGTACTCTTTTAAGGATCAAGATGTCTCAAAAGTCGGTGAGATGAATCAAAGTGCTTTTCTCATGAATCCCGTACAAAGCTCGAAAATGAGTAATGAGAAATCTATCAATAAGGATATTTCTCTTTCACTTTAATAATTGGAAACAATGGCAAATAATTATACCATAGAAGAACAGACAATTATTGACCAGGCTAACGCTAATGGTACATACTTGAAAGCACCTAATGGAGAGGAAACAAATCTGTCTCCAGAACAATGGGTGCAAGTACGTACATCAGCTTTTAAAGAGTGGTTTGGAGATTGGCAAAATAATCCGGATGTTGCATCGAAAATCCTCGATAAGAATGGGGAACCTATGGTAATGTATCATGGTAGTATGAATTCCTTTACTGAATTTGATATTAATAAAGGCGGTTCTTCTAATAAAATGGGGAATATAGGCTTTTGGTTTTCTCCTATGGAGTCATTTGCTCAAAATTTTGCTGAAGGAACTTGGTGGGGAAAAGATGAGCACGTAACTACTTACAATACATTTTTATCTCTAAAAAATCCAAAGGTGTATGAAAAACATGATGTTGAAAATGAAAAAAACTTTTTAGAAGAAAAGGTGGACGCTATCCAACGTGAAATAAGGGAGCTTAAGGGGAGATGGACGGGACTGGATTGGTACGGTTATGAATCTTTTAGTATAGCTGTAAGAGATGGTTTCCCAGATAATGAAACAAGGGAATATTATGGGACAAGGACTCCCGACAGTATGCAAGCTATTACTGACGGAGAGAGAGTCAGGGAGCTTTTAAAGCATGAAGAAGAACTATCGAATAAATTAGGTGAATTGATATATAATGATCCTTATGAGCAATTAAGAACAGACCTGTATAGATTTGCTGGTATGAATGCTGCTGATGCTAATATTGGCGGCACAGGAATGGTAATAGATAAGGAAGAAGAAGCATTAGATAAATTCAAAGAGAGTTTAAGATCACAGGGGTTTGATGGAATAATCATTAAAGAAACAAAATATGATAAAGATCATGCAGGAGGAAAATTTAATGATCAATATGTGGCACTTTATTCAAATCAGATAAAGTCTGCGATAGAAAATACTGGTAATTTTTCACTGGCGAATAATGATATCCGTTTTCGGTTTATCGGTGAAAAAGGGGCAGGCAATCTTGATCGAGAAGAAGAGGCAACCTTCCGTTTAGATAATCTTGTCATTGCACGTGAAATGGAGTATGTTGGTAAGGATCCGCTTTCTATTAAGAAGGCTACCGGTTGGGAACGTGGTGCTGATAGTCTTTGGAAGTATGAGGAAAACGATTTTATGATTAATGAAAGTGTTCACATTTTTAAAAATAACGATGGTCATTATTCATTAATGTTATCAGATTTTAATTGCGATGACCATTTGTTTGATGAATATCCTGAATTGTCAGGTATATCGGTCACTATAAGAAATGGTAATCCTGAAAGAGGTTTTTTGGCTGACAATAAGATGGAGATTATAGGTGACTTTATTAGTGAGGGCAAACTTTTGGCAAATAAGATTAGCGTGCTGGAGAGTATTCTTGCTCATGAAATACAACACGCCATTCAAGATAGAGAAGGATTCGCTCGTGGTGGTTCTCCTGAAGAGTTTAAGGATATTCGCAGTGAAGTGATAAGAGATTTAAATTTCTTCACTAACGGTGATTTTATGGCAGGTAGTGTTATAACTACTGGTAAATCTGTACATGAAGCATTATCGAAGGTAATTCCATTTACTGATTTTACTTTATATGAAGCTTATAAAGATAGGTTGCAAAAAGTGGCAGTGAAATATGGATATAGTGATCTAGCTCAACTAATTGACAAATTCGACAGTTTACCTTCATCTCTTGAGCAATATTATAAGTTATCAGGTGAAGTTGAAGCCCGGAATGTTCAGTCACGTATAAATATGAGTATGGAAGAGAGACGTATATCTCTTGCACAAATGACTGAAGATATTAGACGTGTAGATCAGCTATTTCTAAAAAACTCTTTTTCCGGAAGTATGTATTCATTAAAAGCGGAACTTATTCCTGTCATTGAATCTATGTCAGGTGCTCTACATACTTCTGTCTGCATTATAAATGATATGGATGAGCTACCTGATGGCAAGGTTAAAAGAAATATTGAAGCTGGCCACAATATTAAAGGATGGTTTGCGCCTGCGACAGATCAAGTGACTGTTTATCTCCCTAATATCCTGGATCCTGATGATGCACGGCGAACTGTCTTTCATGAGGTTGTAGGACACTATGGACTAAGAAAAATGTTTGGAGAGCATTTCGATATATTTCTGGATAATGTATATAACAATGCATCTGCTGATATTCAGGGGAGAATAATGTATGGCACTCATGGTGATCCATCAAAACGATTGGTTGCTACTGAAGAGTATCTTTCAAAGTTGGCAGAGCGAGGTTTTACAAATATAGAAGAGAGGTCATTGTGGAAAAAAATAAAGTTGGCTTTCATTGACATGTTGCATCAGTCAGATGTCAAATTAGGATTCAAACTCCATGACAATGACTTGCGTGGGATTCTCTATAAGTCTTATCAAAAGCAGATTCGGAATGAATTTAGTAATAATTCAAAAATAGAAAATATGGATGATAATAATGCAAAAATTAAACTTGTGGTTTACAAGGAACACACACTTGGATATATTCTTCCGGAATTACCTAATTCGGTGCAAATATTACATTCTTCACCTTTGAAAGGAGCAACCGGTACAACCAATTTGCAAGGTAATTATCATATCAACAATCTGAATGAGATTAGACTTGCAAGCGAAAAGGACTTTGATGATTTTAGAGTCGATTTTAAAGGATATGATGATAAACAAGTTTATGAATATAACGATGTTGACAATGCTAAAAAAAGTATCACTGTAGGATCACTAGACGAAGAATTCAGAGTTGCTGCAGAGGGAGAGGACTATATAAAACTCTCTCAACTGAAAGACACAGGCTATTTACCCACTAAAGAAATAATCCAGTCTCTATCAGCTTCTTTCTCCGAAAGTACAATGGTAGCTGTACAGAAAATATTTGGTATTGATAAAATGGAGAGTCCGCATGTAGAAGCATCTGTTCTCCAGAACTTGACGTGTGACAGCCCTATGACTTGTCCCTCTATGAGTACAAAGAACAATATTTCAATTGATTAAAAACAGCTAGTTATGAATTTAATAACAGGCATTTTGCTTTTTGCTAGCGTGATGTGGATCGTAATAGGTAATAGTATTTACCATGCACCTACTGACAAGGAGTTATGGGGCAGCGAATTAGAGTAGTAAAAGAAAGATAATTGAATCATAAATATGAAGACAATGAAAATACTCTTGTATCTATATCAGTATGAATTGACATTTGAAGGAACTTGGGATTGCTTGTTTTTTCCGAACGTCGGTGAGCAACTGTGCATTTTTTCTATCCTTTCGGATGAGGATAGAAAATCTATAGAGATGTTAAGATGTAGCGATGTAGCTGATGATATTCAATGTTCAGTCTTTCAATCTGAACATGCTGATATCTCTCTATTGAGGATACTTTATCAATATCCATGTATAATTAAACAGAAGACATGGAATTATATAGATAATGAGTGTGTATGCTCTTTTACATTAAAACTTTGATAAAATGATATGATAAACCCCTATCATTTCCCACAAAATAATACAGTATACCTAGTAATAGGAAATTGTTTGTTTTGTTTATTAAGCACTATGAAGTGTTGTGCTATTCGGGAGTTGTGAAACTCCCGGTCGCCAGCGTAACGGGCATGTTGTGAAACACCCTGCTACGTTTTTTATAACAAGTTATTAATCATATAAACTATATGTATCATGGAAAATTATGAAGAATTAGTAGTGAAAAATCAATCAGGAATGATTGATGATCTTGACTTTCTGCTAGAGCAAGAAGAACTAGCGGAAATATATATTGCAGAAATGCAAGAGCAGGGATTGACGCCATCTGCATCTAATGCTTCCATATGGCTTAGAAATTATGAATTAACTCATCTATATCAATAATCATGAAAGATATCTCCAACGATAAAGCACTACAGTTGTTTGCGGATTTGATGATTGAAAAGATAGAGGAGGTAAGTGACAATCCATCAAAACGTTGGTTTTCCGTGGCTGGCCATGGCTTTCCGCAAAATGTAGAAGGGCGTTTATATCAAGGGATGAATTCTTTGATACTTTATTTGCTATGTGAAAAGAGGAACTATGTGACACCTGTGTTCATGACTTTTCTTCAAGCAAAAACACAGGAGGTGAACGTATTAAAAGGACAGAAGGCTTTTCCCGTTTTATACTGGGATTTTTCTATAAAGAACGAAAACGGTTCCAAAATCAAAATAGATGAATATAATTCATTAAGTGATGAACTGAAGAAAGAATATAAGGTGATTCCGTACACTAAAGAGTATTGGGTCTTTAATGTGGATCAGACTAACTATGCCGAAAAATATCCTGAACAATGGGAAGAACTTAAACAGAAGTTTGCTGTCGCTGAACTGAAGGATGAGAATGGAATGTTATCCTGTCCAGTTTTGGACAGGATGTTACAGGAAGATGCCTGGTTATGCCCTATTGACTCCAGTATTCGTGATCGATCTTTTTACCGGCCTTCCGAGGATAAGATATTTATCCCGCATAAAGGACAGTTTTATAGTGGAGAGATGTTTTATAGTACTCTGATTCATGAGATGGCCCATTCTACTGGGGCAGATACCCGGTGTGCCCGTGAAATAAAGAATAAGTTCGGAGATGCTAAATATGCTAAGGAGGAACTTGTTGCAGAATGCGTAGCCGCTGTTACCTGCCATTCCCTTGGAATAGTTAATGGCATTCAGGATGAGAATGCACAATATTTGAAAAATTGGCTAGCAGCGATTCGAGAGGAACCTAAGTTTCTTTATAGCGTGTTGGCAGAAGTTGGTAAAGCTAGTACGATGATACATAATGAGGTGTCAAAAATGGAATTGGCTGCTGCAAAAGATGTCTCTACAGAAACGGCTATTGATTTACAGATTCAGCCGATAACCGATATTCCTGTCATGACTGAAGAGGATTATCTTTCTTCCAAGGGATACCCTGCTTCGGGCTTTGGAGAAGCTGCTTTACATAAAGGAGTTCAAAAGACTGCTCGACAACAAACAAAAATGGTGGAGCTACAGGCCGAAAAGGATAGAAATTATGCAGAGGTACGTGAGTCTTTCAGGAAAGAGTATAAAGAGAAATTAGACAAAGGGGAAATCAGAAAACCGACACCCATTGAAATAATGATTTCTGCCGCTAAAGGAATGCCGGAATTGGAAAGTACACAAGCTGCCCGGCGAGCACTGATGAAACGTGGAATAGAGTGGGAGGAAGGTAAGGTATCTATTGAGGCAGAGAAGAAAGAGTCTGTATCTGATGCTAAAGACTTTACTCCTGCATATAAAGCAGCATTAACAGCGGCTCTCTCTGGAGTTTTTCAGCCCCTCGTGGAACTAAAAAGGGAAGGTTTCCATCCTTCAGTCAGCGATCTTCAAATAATGAAAGAGATTGCACCGGCGGTACGTCCAGCTGTCGAAACAATATTTCAATTAAAGATTGATACTCTGCTTTCATTCAAGTCTGCAGAATCAGATAATAAACAAGAAGTTATACAATTATCATTAAACTTTTAAATTATGCACGTAATTATAGTTGGCCGTCTTGGAGCAGATGCAAAAGAGTCGGAAAAAGGAATCAGTTTTAGTGTTTCAGAAAAGAACTGGGATGGCAATGAAGAAAGTACGCTATGGGTTCAGTGTTTTCTAAAATATAGGACTGGCATATTCGATTTCTTAAAAAAAGGAACATTGGTTCAGGTGCTAGGTGACCTGAAGATTGGAGTATTCAATCATCCGGAAAAGGGGCACATGCCTAATGCGAGTTGCAGGGTTTTAAACATCGACCTGTTACCTACGAATAAGAGCAAGGACCAATAATATCCGGCAGTAAATGGATTCGGCAAAAAAGCAGTTGTCCCAAATCTTATTATTCTTAGCTGCAATAATAGGAGGAGTGGTAGTTTTTCAATGGCTACTGGTGAACGATTTGTGTTCACCAAGCTCCTTTGTATTATTACGGCTTGAGAAGATATTGCGTAAAGCGATGATGGTAAGGTTTATCTATGTGCTAATAATAACCGGTCTTGCTTTCTTATTTCCCAGTGCAAGTATAAAAAAGGATGAATCTCTAAAAGGGGGATATACCGCTCTGACATTATTGTTGGCCACTGTTTTTGTCCTGGGATTTAGCAGGGCCTTCGCTTGGTACAATCTTATCATTTTTCCGATAGTATTTATTCTGCTAACAGTGATTTTAACTAAAACGGCAGGATTTTATATGAAACGGCATCTCGTATCAGAAAAAACGATATTTGGGATATCAGCGGAAAAGACATTGTTCTATTTTACTTTTGATACAGAGGGAGGTGTGTTGGTTGTCCATAAACCACAGCAGAATATATATATTGATGGCGGTCCCGGATCCGGCAAATCGGAGAGCTGGATCAAAGGTATCATATACCAGTGCGCAGAGCGCAATTATGCCGGATTTATATATGACTGGGAAGGTGATCCGACTAAGGAAGGGTCTCCAATCTTATCACAGATAGCGTATGGGAGTATTGAATATTTTAAATCAAAAAATATTCCTACGCCTAAGTTCGCATTCATAAACTTTGTGGATATGTCCCGTACTGTCCGGGTGAATGTACTGTCGGAAAAATATGTACCGAAGGGTAGTGAATCGTTATTTATAAGGAACATAGCGACCACATTGATGAAGAACCTGGAGTCCTCATGGAAAGAAAAAACGGACTTTTGGGCGAATAATGCTATCAATTATGTCTATTCGATTGCTTATAAATGCTACAAGGAGCGAAAGACTGGTATAGGTACTTTACCGCATGTAATAGCTTTTGCGTTGTCTGATAGTGATCTTGTATTCCGGTGGCTTTCAGAGGATCCTGAAATTGCATTAAACATGTCATCTATGTTAACGGCATGGAGACTAGGAGCACAACAGCAGACTGCAGGTGCGGTATCGTCCGCACAAACACCGCTTGTTTTGCTGAATAACAAGTACATATTTTGGGTACTTTCTCCTCTTCCGAACGAAGAGTTTTCACTGGATATAACGAATAAGGCACATCCGACCTTGCTTTGCATTGGTAATGCCCCTTCTATAAAGGAAGCTGTATCACCTCCTATATCGTGTATTGCGAGTGTGCTAATGGCACAGATGAATAATCCCGGTAAGCAGAAAAGTATATTTATGGTGGATGAATTTCCGACAATCAACTTGCAAAATATAGACGTATTTATTGGTACTGCAAGAAAACATAGTGTGTCCACAATCTTAGCAGTACAAGATTTTAATCAGGCAATAAGAGATTATGGAGAAAAGAGTGCAAAGATATTGAAATCGTCTTGTGGTACGCAAGCCTATGGTATGACGGGAAATGAAAATACAGCAAAGGAAATTGAAAATTTATTCGGTGAAACGAAGGAAGCACAAGAATCATTCTCGCATCAGGACTCCGGATCGAGCAGTACAACAGAATCATTACAGAAAGATAAGATTGTAAAGGCCCGTGATGTAGCAGGGCAAAGCGTAGGGCATTTTATCGGCAAGGTTGCTGGCGGCAAACCTCCTTTCTTCAATACACAGTTTAAGATGTGTCATTTTGAATCTAAAGAAATTCCTCCTTTCTCCATGCCGGTTAATCTAGGTTCCGAAGACAAGAAGGAGCTGGAGAAAGAAATTATGGATGAAATAGTGCAACGACATTATTGTTCCGTGATTGCAAAAGTTAATTCAGTACTGGAAAATGTAAAGAATAAGTATACACAAAAAAAAGAATCTCCGGAGGGTTTAACTACCGGAACATAAAGGGAAATATCAGGGAAAACAAGCATTTAATAAATGAATAAACAAATTTTCATTAAAAGTAATATGTATGAATAAGTTTCTATTAGTCCTATCATTTGTAGCTTTGGCCACGACCGCTAAGGCACAGTTCTATTCAGTAAAAACCAATCTTCTAGGGTTGGCGACGACTAATCTTAATGTCGAAGCAGGCATTTCCGTTCATCGCAACTGGTCACTTCATCTGCCTGTTAATTACAATCCGTGGGTATTCTCCGGGAATAAACGATTTCAGAATATAACAGTTGAACCAGGCGCACGTTATTGGTTTCTTGAGTCGTTTTCACAAGGTTTTATCGGGATCCAGTCCATTTATTCACGCTTTCATGTGGGGGGAACCAATAAGTATCGTTATGACGGATATGGAGTAGGGATGGGGTTATCATATGGTTATTCCAAGGTCATCCGGAAAAGGTGGAACCTGGAATTTGAAGCCGGATTGGGTGTATTGTGGGCTGACTATACAAAATACCTGTGTAAGACGTGTGGCGCGCCGCAAGGTGATGAGAGAAAGCTGTATCTTATTCCTAGTAAGGCAAGCATTTCATTGGTTTATCTTTTCTAAAATCGATGGTTATGGGTAAGAGATATAAATATATATATATTGCTGTCCTTCTATTCCTCGTCTGTTCCTGCCGGCTGACGCATAAACTAGAGAATACCGGCTATCGTCCACAGGTAAATCAGCCAGGAAAGGTAACCACCAGTGCGACTAAAGATGTAGCGGAGAAGTCTGTTGTAAGTGATGCTGCCGGGAATACTGATGAACAGGTAAGGACAAGGGATGAAAAAACCGGTGAGGATATAGTTACAGTAACATTATCAGAAGTAACGGTCGTAGCCCGCACGAAAACTGTACCGGAACGTTTCGGTATGGTCAACCTGGACTTTATAGTCACTGTGCCTAAGACTCTTATAGATAAAAGATGGATGATTACTTTAACGCCTACTTTAGAGAAATCCGGAGAGAAGATAAAATTAGAGGATGTGGTAATAAATGGGGAGATATACCGTCTCTACCAGGAGAAGGGAGAAGCGATGTATTCCTCCCTGGCCGATCGTTATAACTTCTTTGCCCGTGATACCACACGGATCTGGGATTACTTTTTCCGTAAGTATAATCTGCAATATAATACGGACGCACGTCTGGATACCATTATATCCGCTGATAATAACTTCAATTATTATTATACTCAAGAGGTGGCAACCGACGAGTCGAGAAGTATGGATCTGTACCTGAAGGGGAATATATTTGCTTTAGACAAGAGTACATTTGAGCTTCCTCAATCGGACACGATCACATATTTTGTGTCAAGCATGATTCAGTTTATAGATAATGCGCCGAGATTCAAACGAAGGATAATAGAAAGACATGCTGAAGCAAATTTCTCCGCACATATCACCTTTCCCGTTGGAAGGGAAAATATTGATGAAGCATTGAATGACAATGCCTCTGAAATCGCCAAAGTGCAGGATATCATAAAACAATTGACCTGGAGCAGCGAGTTCATTATTGATTCGATCAACATGACTGCTTCTGCTTCACCAGAAGGCAGCTGGAAACTTAATGATGCGTTGGCCAAAAGAAGAGCGGTGTCGCTTAAAAGCTACTTTGCGAAGAAACTTGATGATAAAAAGGGGGTTGACACACTTTTTAACGCCAAGTGGATCGCAGAAGACTGGAAAAGAGTGTATGACCTGATAGCTGTAAATAAACGCATTACCTCGAAGAAGGCCATCCTGCAAATAATAACAGATGAAGCAGATCCGGATAAACGTGAGGCACTAATAAAGCGTAAATATCCGGCGGAGTACGGACATATAAGGGATAGTATTTATCCTGCCTTACGAGTTGTTGACTTCCAGTTTAATCTTCATCGTTCCGGTATGACAAAGGATACGATCCATACTACCGAACCGGACACTTTGTATGATAGAGGACGAGACCTGTTAAAAGCACGTAAGTATAAAGATGCGCTTGCGATATTGATAGAGTACAATGATTATAATACTGCTATCGCTTATATGAGTATTGGTTATGACAAACCCGCTTATGACATATTGTGTAATGAGCAGGAGAGTGCCAATCAGGAATATTTGTTAGCCATTCTTTGTTCACGTATTGGAAAAGAGGCTGAAGCTGTCAGGAGATACTTACATGCATGTGAACTGGATGAATCGAAGGTCTATCGAGGGGCACTGGATCCCGAAATAAATAGACTAATAAATAAATACCACTTAAATAAAAAAATAGAAGAATTATAAACTACGAATTATCATGATGAAATTGATACGATACATAATGATTGTGGGCCTTGTACTACTGTATTCGAGCTGTCGTTTTTCAGAGGACTGTAATTATACTGGCAATGTCCAGCTGACGATGGACTGGGAATCACTTTGGGGTAACATCCAAAAACCAGAATCCATGAGTGTACTGTTCTATCGCTCTGATAAACTATCAGCGCAAAGGACTTTATTAGGTGATACTATTTATGAAAATATTCCTTCAGGTGAGACGGACATGGTTATAATAAATCGTCCATCAGGGACGGATTTAATAGGATCTGAATCATATAATAGTTTGGAAATATCTCTCCCTACCTATTTTGAAGGAAATATCCGGGCTATATCTGAATGTCCGATGATATGTTCGTTCAGTAGCCATCTGACCGTACCTATTGAAGAGACTGTACAACAAACAGTTACTCCGCTTCCTATTATCAAGCAAATATTTTTTGTGGTACATGTGGTCAAGGAAGGCATAACTGGTAATGTTACAGCATGCCGGGCTTCCCTTAGCGGAATACCCACCGCTTATTCATTATCCAACCAGCAGGCATTGAGAAATAAGGCTACAGTATTTTTCCCTTTGGAAAAATCTGAAACAGAAGATGAAACTGCAGGTGAAAAATTCCAGCACGATTTCTATGTGTTGGGTGTAAACCCATCAATAGCGGGTCAGGAATCTATTCCCAAGAAGTTGACAATTACGGTATTGCTTGATGACGGAGAAATCAAGAGTGATGAGGTTGATCTTAGTGCGGAGTTGGATGCTTTTGACCAGAATATCTTTAGATGTGAGGTAACTGTTACGATTACAGCAGTCTCAACAAATGTAGAAATATCCTCATGGGAACAGGGTATATGGGGACAAATAACTATTCAATAGTTTCTAAATTATCTCTTTTATTAATTTATTAATTTTTTATTTTATGAAAAAGTTTCTTTTTTCAGCAGCGATAGCTGCGAGCATGCTGGCTGTATGCTCATGTGGTAGTGACAATGTGATGACTCCGGAGGTCGGGCTAGGAGATGAGCCGGTGTTGCTTGATGTAGCTACGAGTATTGAAGTAACACGTTCTGTTACAGGTAGGCCCATCGATACGTTCGTTTCGGGTGATGAGATCGGTTTGTATGTTAGTGCTGGAGCAGTCAATACTCCTTATAACGGAGTCGCATCAAACAAGAATGTCAAGTCGTCATTTTCTACTGTATGGACACAGGCAACTCCAGTTTACCTGTCAAGTCTGATGGCTACAATCTACGCTTATTATCCTTATAACGCATCAGTTACGGATGGTACAGCGGTTGATATTGATCATACGTCACAGACAGATTACATGTATGCAACTACGGTTGCAAACATCAATAACCGTCAACCTCATGCTGCCATCATCATGAACCATGCGCTTTCTCTTGTACAGTTTGATTTCAAGAAAGAAAACTATACAGGTATTGGGGCACTTACAGCTATTACTATAGCTAATAAGACAGGTGGTACGTCTTTAATTTCAACGGGGAAATTAAATCTGACGAATGGACAAATAACCAAAGGTGCTTCAAAAGAGCCAGTTACTAAGGCAACGAATTTACCGCAGACAATAGGGACATGGAATGAAAGCACATTTCCCAAAATGTTGGTTATTCCTACTGCTGCTACTGCTGCTGCCGGTGACATTGTGATTTCTTTCACTATAGACGGGCAGGTGTATAATTGGAATGTGCCTGTAGGAACCGCATGGGAGCAGGGAAAGAAGAATACTTATACTGTGACTATTAAGGGAACAGCACTTGAAGTATCTCCTGTTAGTATTGCTCCATGGGGAACCGGCAAGACCGATTCCGGTACAATTCAATAATTAATTTGACTTCAACAGGGAGAGTATACATGACTCTCCCTACCATTAAAATCATAGAGAATGAGACGACATAAGATAAAAGACATAGTAGAGGGAATAACAGGAACATTGTTTTGTCTTGTTTTATTCGCTATGTTTTCTTGTACTAGTGACCGAGACCAATATGGCGAAAACCTGGAGATTATAGATTTCGGGATAGTTCAACAGACACGTGCAACTGATTCATCATTTGAGAATGGTGATAAGATCGGTATTTATGCTGTAGAGTCTGGACAGAGTTTTCAGGTATCAGGCAATTATGCCGACAACCGGCAATATACCTATCAAAATGGCAAACTTCAACCTGTCACGCAGAATGACAGGATCTACGGAGTTAAGGGTAAAAGCTATGTATACCACGCCTATTATCCTTACCAGTCAGGGATTAACCCTAGCTCCGTTATTTTGGATGCAACAAACATAACAACTAAAACCCGGCCGTTGTGGTCAATGCAAAACAGTGGCAATGCCAGTTCTGTACAATTTGCATTTACCAATATATTCGCGCTGATTGAGGTCAATATAAATGAAACATCGGATAAGATCACTTCTGGTAATATACTTAACAAGTATCCGAAAGTGACGATGAATATGTGCAGTAATACATTAACCACTGTAAAACAAAACCCCACTTCTGTTCCCCTTTCATTATATAGTTCATCAAACTCAAATTCAACCTTCCGGGCCTTTCTACCTTCCGGAAATGTTATAGCTTCAGGTGACGAACTTTTTGCTTTTAAAACCTCTTCTTCCGAAAGTAAAACCTTCTATGCGACAAAAGACATAACAACAGTCGCAGGAGAGAAGAACTTGTTCTCTCTAACTCACTTGGAGGAATACTTGATCAAGGCAACATCCACAGCTGGAGGTAGCATAACGAATGACGCAGCGGCACTGGCTGTTGGTAAAAAGTTTAAAGATGGCCAGCAGTGTTCAATACCTTTTGTTGCTTCTACCGGATATTTCTTTGATGGTATTTATGAAAATGATGTCAAGCAGTCTTGTACATCTTCTCCTTATACATTCAATGTAACTAAAGCTCGGACATTAGAAGTTAGATTTAAAGCAGACGTCATCACATATGGAGATTGGGTAGTCAGTGTAAGTGCAAGTCCTACGACTATAGCGGCTACAGGTGGAGCATCTTCAATAACTTCCTCCGCCGTTCGTGATGTATTCACAAACGGTACGAAAACCGGTACGGATACTGGTACTCCCACACTATCTATCAGTGGTTCAGGATTTACTCTAAGCGGAAATACACTGACTGCAATTAGTAATACTGGTTCTGCCCGGACGTGTACTATCACAGCAACATACGGTGGAGTTAGCAAGACCTGCACAGTAACTCAAAATGCTGTTGAAATAACATATGGTAACTGGGTTGTCAGTGTGAACGCAAGTCCCACGACTATTGTAGCAACAGGCGGCACTTCATCTATAACTTCCTCTGCCGTTCGTGATGTATTCACAAACGGTACGAAAACCGGTATTGATACTGCTAATCCTTCGTTATCTATCAGTGGTACAGGATTCAGTCTTAGTGGTACGACACTTTCGGCTGTAGAGAATACCGGATCTTTACGCAGCTGTATAATAACCGCAACTCATGGAGGTGTCAGTAAGACATGTACAGTAACTCAAAATGCTGGTGTGATTACATATGAATATAGTTTCAGTGTGAGTCCTACATTCTTGAGCTTCTCATCAAAAGGAGAAAGTAAGAGTTTCACTATTACATCAACAAGGGTTAAGGTTGTAAATGGTACAAATACTGGTATATCGGAAAATGTCGGATATACATCTTCTGTAAGTGGAGCTGATGCCGGTGGCTTTTCTGTATCCGGAACATCTGTTATTGCTTCTGAAAATCCGACGACGGATTTCCGGGATGCTACAGTCACCCTCACTCAAACGAATAGTGGCAAGACTGTGAAAATTACATTGGAGCAGGAAAGAAAGATCAACATTGATACAGAGATTTAAAATAGGAGTTAATAACTAAAAAATTAAAAATGAAGAAAAACAGAATTTTATTATTACCCATATTGGGTATGTTATCAGTAGTATGTTGTTTCGTTTCCTGTGGGGATGATGAAACTACATCTACAAAAAGTTCCGTCCTGTCTATAAACAGGGCGGAAGTCCTGACCCGCAGCAGTAAGGATACCTTTGCTCAAGGTGACGAGATTGGGATTTTCGTCCTTGGAGAGAACGGTGATAAGTATAATGATTGTCCTTGTTGCTGGAACAATAAGGTAACATTGTTGGATAATGTCTGGAATGTGGAAAAGAACATTTACTTGAATAGTAAATCTGGAACGCTGCGTGCATATTTCCCTTATGACGCTAAAGTAGAAACACCTGCACAAATCACGGTCGAAAGCGCAACGCAGACGGATTATCTTTATTCCAGGCCTATAACCGTGAATGCGGAAAATCCGGTTGTGACATTACAGATGCAGCATGCGCTCGCCTTGGTGAAACTTGTCATTAGTAAAGAGGGTTATCTAGGTGAAGGGAAAATCTCTGGAGTTTCACTTCAGGGGATCAATACGGAAGGAATGCTGAACATCTCTACTGGGGAGATTGCTATCAGTAAAACGGGGAATGAATCTTATAAGGGTGAGTTTCTCCTTGGTGTGTCCCCGTTGACAATTGGAATTATTGCACTTCCTCAAGGTGTAACGTCTACTACTGTCCTCCTTTTGATCGATGGCGAGAGATATGGGTATAAGCTTCCTGAAGGAATATGGGAGCAGGGTAAAGAGACAACCTATACTCTAGGGATCAATACTGTCGGAAAGAAGCTTTTTGAATTAGGAAATTCTTCTATCGACGAATGGGGAACTGGTGGCAGCTATGAGGGTGACTTAGCTCCAGGAATTGATATTGGTACAGAAATTTAATAACTAAAGAAAGAACAAGATGAAAACACTAAAAAAATTATTGTGGTTGGCCGCAGTTCTTCTTTGCATTGTATCTTGTAGCAAAGAGGAAGTTACGGAAAAGGTAATCGAAGTACCGGAAGGTAAAGTTTTGGTAGAAACGGAAATTGTTGTCGATGGAGTAATTCAATCAAAGACTCGTGCTTCCAGTGAAGCCGGTTACACTACTGGTGATGGGTTATATGATAAAACTGACAGGGTTACTGTTGCTGCTGTTGCTAATGACGGTTATGAGCTGACTTCATTTTACGATAAGAAAGATCCTTCTGCAAATCTAGGTTCTTCTTACACTTTTGATGTTTTAGAACCACGTACTTTCAAAGCAGAGTTTGCAAGAAAATACACGATTACTGTATCAGCTAGTCCTACAGCTGGCGGAACTGTTAGCGGTGGAGGAACTTATAGATCCGGTAAACCCTGTACTCTTACGGCTACTCCTAATGCCGGTTATACATTTGACGGATGGTATGAAGGTAGTACTAAATTGTCATCAAATACAAGCTATTCTTTCACTGTTAGTTCTAACAGAACTATCACAGGGAAATTTACGATAGCAGCTGCCTACTTAGATTTTTCAAGTAGAACAGGATATTACAATCAATATTATTATAAGTCAAGCAGGGCACTCCCTTTTGAAGTACAAATACATATTCTTGAAGAAGGATATTCAATGGATCAGGAAGGGAATGAATATAATGAAGTTGGTAGTAGTATTGGAACAATAAAAGTGGGAAGCCTAACATCTGAATACTTTTCATTAGATTCCCAAGAACATGGCTGGAATGTAATGAAAATATCGTATAACTTGAGAATTGGAAACAAGGATGTTCAGACATGGGATACTTATATGCCAAACGCCATATATCCTTTATGTATAAATTATACATACCAAGGAACAATTTACACAATTGTTATCAATCAAAGATGGTTATAGTATAAAAGCAGTAAATTTGTAGTAAACGATATACTTCAATAGGATATCCAGGTATAGAGAACCTATACCTGGAATATATCATGTTTTCTATTTCTCAACTACTGTGATTGTAATCTTGTACTTGTCAGTCTCATAAACCTTGTTATGATGACCGGATAAAGGTTTAGATAGACTCTGTATTAGAATCCCATCAATCAGTATATCGAATGACATGGCTCCAGAAAAACAATATTCTTCACGATTTCCATAATCACTATAGTCATAACTATAATTATAGTAAGTCGGTGTATTATAATTCACTGTAACTGGAAAGTAAATCATAAAACCACTATAATATTCTGAACAATGTGTATCCCCATCTACTTTTATTTTTACCCGACTCCCTAGATTACTGGTAAACGTCATTTTATCAAGCACTTCAACTTGTGAAGCATCAGATATTCCTTCATCTACTGACGTTATAGTCAAACTTACCGCCGTCTTTGCAACTGCAAATTTCCCTATGATAGTTCTGTTAGATTGATATTACCTTTTTTCCGGAAGTACTACATATCTTCCATTGTGAGACATTTACTTTCTATTTCATATTTAGAAAGTATCTTAGTGCGAATGAACTCAATTTTTTGCTGAAGCAACTCGGGTTTGAAGTTCTTGCGTTGCCGTTTCACTTCGGCTATAAACGCACGCTTGTTATCTGCGTAAATGCCTATAATATCAATCTCGTTCTGATTGCTATTACTCTTACCAGCCCACCATGAACCAATATCAATAAATTCCTGGCTTTCGATCATTTTTTGGCGGAAGTACATCTCCAGCGTTTCTCCGGAATATGTTGGAAAATCATTTATGATGATCTCACTTAGAACCTTATAATTCTGTAATTCGATTAGTTTCTGATATTTTGTAAAATACCGGAACCAAAATCGCAGAAACATATCTGAAATCTCATATCTGACGTTCTTTGTGGTGTCTTTGGCAAAGATTGGACGTTTCTTCCGGATAATCTCATAATCGTCTTCTAAGCGCTTCACTTGCCCTGTCAGGCTTATATTACCCATCATACTCGCCATTTCTGGAATAGTAGTTTTGCCATTGGCAATAAACGTAAGTATTGAGAAATAGTTGCCATATTGTTTGCCAAACTCTTGAATCAGCAGGTTTGTCCCTTCAGTAAGGAAGGGGGAATCTTGCGTTATCATAAAGTTAATCATTCCCGGAACTGAATAGTCCCCATTGTCGATAATCATCTCGACGTATTTGGGTACACCACCGGTGAACGTATAGAGTGCTAACAGCTCCTCATTGGAGCAGTGCCCGGCATGATCCGTCAGAATTTCCTTCAGAACCGATGTGGTAAAAGGCATAAGTTTTAATATCCGATCTGCACGGCCGAACAAAGGTTCTTTCTCGTCTTTGAAGATTTTTGTTATCAAGGTATAAACCGAGCCGCTAACTATCAGGTTGACATTCGACTTCAGACGATATTCATCCCAGATATTCTGCATCTTACTGTAAACTTCCGGATTGATAAAAAAGAACTCTTGAAACTCATCTATTACCAGGTTAAATTTCATCCGTGTACCGGTATCCATCAAGAATTGAAATGTATCCGCAAAAGTACTTATTCCATCCGGTACGAATACATTTAATGCAGACCTGATCTCATCAACATAGCTACGGCACAAAGCCGCCTCATTACTCCTGGACACAAACAAGTAAACTGTAGGAGTACCGTCACAACTTTTTTTTATAAGAAGGGTCTTTCCGATCCTGCGCCTACCGGTCAACACGGTAAACATCGAGTGTTTATTGAAGGAAAGTTCCCTTACTTTATTCAGCGCTTCTAATTCTTTTTCCCTATTATAAAACTTCATTTTCTTCTCTGTTTAATTGTTCTTCCATATCATTTCCTATATCCTCAATCTCACCTGGGGATAATTGGGGAAGCTTGACAGCCTGCGGGCATTCTTCCTGATAAGCTATTACTTCATTGATAAGTAACTGCCAATCATAAAGAAATTCGTTGCTGCACCCATTTCTACCAACCTGTTTTTTATAGCTTCTCGAATCATATCAATCATCAACGCTTTTCGTATTCTTTATAATTTTTATAATCCTCTGAAGAAAGGTGCTTTTTCATCTTCAAAACAGGTGATCTGAATGCCTCGCAATCAGGTCTTTTCCTTTAATAAGATATTCTACCAGTTCTTCCTTATCTTCTATGGTAGCATTGAACCAAAAAATAGACCAGTTGAGATAATTTCCATACGGATTTATATTGTACTCTTCAACAGTTTCCCAAGCAGAAGAGCTGATATCCTTCAGAACCTCCAGTGAATTGTCATATCCAAATAACATAAATCGACGAAGGATTTCTGTTTCAAAGGGATAGACATCCCATCGCGACTTCCCATCACGTAAACATGCCAATTCTCTACTTTCGTAATCTGGATATTTATCATCTTCAACGTCTATATTCAGTCCCTCAAGCAAGTAGCGATTTATATCACTACTTGTATTCAAGTAGAAATCAAATAAATCCCCTTGCTTACTAGACCATTTATCTAATATATACTGGTACAGTTCTTTGTCCAATTTCCCATTCAACGCATCTGCTACGAAATACGGTGGTACTTTTTCTACTATGAGTGTCGAAACTTTGTCGATCACATTAATTGCTTTCTGTATATCCATAACTTATTTATTTTTTGAATCCAATAGGATTACGAGGTTTGTTTTCTAACTTTTTCTGCATTTGCAGCTCTGCAAGCGTTTGGTTAATTAGCTCTAGCTGCATCCGGGTATCATCGTTTATATCGTTATAATCAGCAAAAACATCTTCAATGTATTCCTTCAGTTCCTTCATCTGATTCTCCACCTGACCTACTCGATCTACTGGCGAATTACTCATAAGTTGTCGTATAGCGACAAATGCACGAACTATTAATACACTGGTTTGAACTGCTATTTCGCTCTTGAGTACACTCGATAGCATAACTACACCATGTTCAGTAAATGCCAGAGGACGAGCTGTTTTAGGACGTTTTAAACGTGATGTCATCACAAATTGTGATGACATATCAGTCCATTCCTGACTTGTTAACTGAAACATAAAGTCCTCCGGAAATCTTTGAATATTTCGTTTTACAGACTGGTTGAGTACTCGTGTTTCAACTTGATATATTTCGGCCAGATCAAAGTCCAACATCACTTTCTGACCACGGATCTCGTAGATCTTGCTTTGTATTACTTGTAATTCCATCATTTCTTTAAGCATATTTGCCATTTTATCTTCATACCCAACTATTCCTATTCCTTTGATAATCCCCAATAACTTTTTTATAATTCCATACCACGATCAGGTTCAATGATTCGGTTATTAATCAAATCAAACGTTCTCTCTCCAGATAAAGAGATTTCATTTATTCTCTCAATTTGCCGATTTAGAAAATAGTCAGCGTATCTAGAATAGTCTCCAGTCTCATAGAAAGTGATCAATCCCTTTCTGTAATGTAAAATATCAGCATCTTTTGCCGAATATACTGGGATTATATCAGCATTCATTAACGAAATACTTTCAAGCATACGTGATGTTCGCTTATTTCCGTCTATAAATGGCTGAAGCTTGGCAATATTACAATGCAAATAAACAGCCTTTTCCAATGGATCATCATAAAGATCCTGGTTAAAGAGGATTTCATTCAATTTCATTCGGATCCCTTGAATATCTTTTGGGGGAATATATTCTGTCCCGGTAATTTTCACGGCACGATTGCGTAACATACCAGACTCTTCAGTTGACACAAGTTCACTGGAGATTGAGCGATGTATCCGGAGCAAAGTACGCTCGTCTATTTGTTCTTTGTTTCCTGCCTTATTTATATATTCTATTTCTCCGATAAAAGTATTATAGAGGTTCTTCAGCATCTTGGCGTCCTCATATCTTTTTTCAGAGGTGATATTGTCTTTCAACAGAGCTTCAGTTTCTACATAAGTATAGGTGTTCCCTTCTATCTTTCCCGAATAGTAGCACCATACTACAGCTAAGTTTTTTATTTCTGAAGATATAAGTGAAGAAAGCCTGGCATGTTTATTCTTCTGGATAAAGTCTGCTTTCTGTTTTTGTATTTTGCTGAAAACTGGTTCCATAATTAATTCCTTTCTATTCTTGTTATTAGTAAACAACTTTGTTCTTTAATCTGGCGGTAATTATCACGGCGGTAATTATCACGGCGGTAATTATTCGCAAAGATATGTATTTTAATGCGAAGAAACAAAATAAAACGAATTATATTTCGCTGAAAAACAAGGCCTTTGAAAACATAGTAGGGGAAAAAATATATTCCCGGTGTTCACCTGATGAATCTCTCCGGATGAGCTACATACCGGGAATGAAAATCCCGTGATTTGCTTCTTCCGAAAAAAAACGCCGGCTATTGATTCCCGGGAAATTGTGAAGTTCTATCCTGGTTAACCTAACAGAACTATCACAGGGAAATTTAATGGGAATATTCAGATTGACGCTTTGGTGGATGTTGTAAGAATGAGTCCTTATGTTACAAAGATATTTTATTTAAAATCATCAGTTCCTGTGACGACACCGATCACTTCAATATGTCAAATCATTCATGAGGAGTACAGAGAAGATTATGAAGGAACGGAAGAACTAATATTCTCAGAAGTTATTACAGCAAAATTCACGATACCTATTGGGAAAACAGAGTCTAATAAAGAAGGGTATACTTCAGGAGGGTCAGGTAATCAAGCGCTTTATTATTTAAAATCTAAAGATCACTCTTTATGGAATATAAAAACGTTCAATGGTTTTACTTATAAATTGGGTAGCAATAATTGGTAATGATAAAGTTCAAGAATAGAAGGAAGTTACTTATATTGCGTTTCTTGTAAAAATGCTACAAATTAGGTGTTAATTTAGATCCAGACGTATTTATAGATGCGTCTGGATCTAACTAATTTATTAATTAAATGAATTCCTTTAATACCATCCGCCTAAGCCATTAGAGGAGGATTTATATTTAGCACCATTTATTATTTTTCCATCCCATAATTTAATTGCTTTCTCTGTACAAATGAGACTTGTTAATGTACATTGTCCAACACTAATATTAACATATGTTTCAGCTGATGTTTTTCCTTTTGGTATAGTAACTTCAATAAGTATATCTTGTTCATACTCAATGATCCCTTCACAGATATTTTCCTCTTTGTAATATATCCATTGTTTCACAGTAATATCAGTAGTTACAGGTTCACTACTTGATAATTTGTAATAGTGATTATTCTGATCTTCCCATTGCTCAAATCCTATAGTTATCTCTATTATTTCTACATTAAACTTCCCAGTGATAGTTCTGCTAGGTTAGTGGCTTATTTTTTCCGTAAGTATCATCTATTATTCAATTTGTATCTTTGTGCAAAAAATGGATATAGAGGGGGTTTTATCTACACTGGAGTCTCAATTACGAGAATTAGGGTTAACAGAAGAGACAGGGGCACTTCTTGTGCAAGTAAACATCTTAGGGAAAAGTTATATCATGAGCCGTGGTAACTTGAATAATCTAAGTATGCCGACTCTGATAAATGCAACAAATGAGGGTCTTGACTTCATTAATTTCATGGAGAATGAAATTAAATTGGCTAACGTATGTGACAGTACCAAAACGTTGCATTTTGATACGCACCGGCAACTAAAAGATTATAAATGCTATCAGGATATAAGGGATATCAATTGTGATTTTCTTCTACACCTGGAAGCGTTCATGCGAAATGAAAAGAAGCTTTCGATAAATACCATTGCCCGGCACATGAAAGTCATAAAGAGATATATCAATGTGGCCAGGAAGAAAGAAATCATTCTCAAAGATCCATTCCTAAATTATACAATCAAATCGCAGGAAACTCACCGGGAGTCACTCACAGAAAAAGAGCTGGAATTGATAGAGCAATACCAACAACAGAATGAGCCTGATGAAATATTGAACGCTTTTCTGTATAGTTGCTACACAGGGTTGCGATATTCCGATATTTATAATATTACCAAGCAGGACATCTATTCCATCAATAGAAAAAAATGGCTCATTATGAAGATGCACAAGACTAATATAGAAGTGAGAATACCTGTCTCCACAATCTTTGATGGAAAAGCCTTACTTTTAAGTAAGTCTATACCTCGGAGCCGGGGAAAGTTATTCCTTCTTGAATCAAATCAGAAAACCAATAGGATAGTTAAATCAATACTGAAAAAGATTGGTATAAAACGTAATATTTCCTTTCATTCAGCACGGCATACGTTCGCAACATTATTAATATATCGTGGAGTGAATATCACTACAGTTCAGAAATTGCTAGGACACAAAAGTGTAAAGACTACCCAAGTTTATAGCGCAGTTACGGATTTGACTGTCGAAAAGGAACTGAAAAAGAGCAACACGAAAAGGAAAAGGAAACAACCGACATCAAATAAGAGAACTGCACCATGAGATACAACTCTCCCCTGAAGGGGAAATGTGCTGGTAAGTCCAAACTTAAATTCGTGGAGATTGATTAATATTGTAGATTTGGCAGAAAATACTTCCGGAAAAATCTAGGCTAACCTTAACAATATGCAGCCATATTCATTATATTAAAGTTCAAGCTCATTGTCTTTACCTTGTGTATAAGCATTACTCTGCGTCTGTTGGATGTTACTCAATCCCGGTGTTTCAATTGGCAATTCGAATATTTTCTTAATTGCAATTACCGCTTGGGATGATATTCTCCCTTCCAATTCTTCAATAACACTTAGCTTCGGAGTATATCCTTGTTCTTTCATAGTTATTATACGTGAGTAATCATTCTGTGCAATGGCTTCTATAAACTCATTATTGCAAGAAAAAGTACTATCTTTTTCTATTTGTGCTATTTTCCATAATGCCATTGGGTGTGCTGCAATTCGTTCTATTATTGCTGGGTCTGAAAACAATAGTTCTGGTTTATAAACTCCTTTGCTGAAGCTTTCAATATATTCCATCTCATTTGGGGTTAAGATAAGTACAGCTTTTAAATATTGCATTGTATTCTTCTTTGCATCATCAACCGGGAAGAATTTCTTCCCTGAAGGAAGCAATGGCATCAGTTGACTCTTTATCTTCGAGGGCTGAACACTTATGATCTTAGAAATATTAATCTCTTTTCTAGGCTTACCTTCCACTCCGACAGTCTGGTAGAATACGATAGCTTTTCGTAGCATTTCCTTTTCTTCTGGAGTAGAAAGCATACTCGAACAAGATAATGAATATACATCAAATAAATCTCGTACAGCTGCTCTTTCAAGCAAAGCATTAATTTTCGTTGCAAAGAGTTCACAAGGGTGTAAAGTTGGTACCTTAATTCCTGGATCAGAAACAATACTTAGATTAATATCTTTTTGTATTGCTGGAAAAATATGATTTCTGATACCATAATTCAGCTCTATCTTTATGTGATCATTATTCCCGGCTATACTTTGATAGTTGAAAGTCCATTGATCAAGTGTATGAAGTTCCTTTCCTCCTTTCCCAATGATATACCCTTGTGATTGTAAAAGGCTAAACAAAGTATCTTTTATTTTTTTTCGTAGATCTAATAGGTCTTCCATCTTCCCTGATCTAGTAAAGTCCATATCAATGTCTACAGATAAACGAGGAAGATTAAAATATGCTAGGTTAATTGCAGTTCCTCCTTTAAGTACTAAGTTGTTATTCAATACAGGGGTTTCAGAAATTGCTTTGAGCACGTAATAAAGTCGTATAACTTTTTCCAAAGTATCACGTTGGAAACCTTGTTTCTGTGATGCATCATTAATATGTGACCGGGTGATATCGAATATATTCATGGTTTTATTTATTTAATCAAAGATAAAATGTATTGCGGAACATATAATTTCCATTTTGGAATATATACGTTTGAGTCATATTTATCTGTAAGATAGCGTACACTCTTACCTATATTGGCACTACAAAACTCAAAGAACATTTCACTTAGTGTCATTTGCTCCTTAAAACAGGAAAGAATAAAGCCGGACTTTTGATATATAACTTGTTTTTTATGTAACGACATATAATACAATATTTTATTCTCATCCACTTCATTTATTAGTTCAAAATTATAAATCAATTCTTCAATCCCTCCTGCAAGATCCAGCCTGTCTATACAATCAACTATAGTACGTTCAATATCTGTAACATGAATATTTTTAGTTAACTCTGGTTGAATTATCCCTTCTTTAAATTTGTCCGGAGCATACATATACTCAACGAAATCAAATTCAAAAGCTCGGAACCGCTTTGGGGTTGATAAGTAGATCCTATTAAATACTTGATTCTGTAAGCCGTAATATTCCATGGCCGAATGATATGATATATAAGCATTAGGAACAGAATTACATCCTATTTCGTATTTATTTTCATCTACAAAGCCATCTGCTGGATTGGTTGGCAAATATACATTCTTCCGGATCTGAACAATAATGTTACGCTTCTTATACTTGTAGAGTAAAGAAGAAGCCGTCTCTTTATTGTGGACATCCTTAAACATTTCTTTTCCAGAGACAAATCGTTTCTTTTGAATTAATGCAGTATATTTCCCCATTATTTTATATTTTCATCAAAGATAGTATATATATACCATATTTGCAAATTAATTAAAATATAATTTTCTAAGATCAAATATATAGATGACATATTACTATCGGAAAAATGTCCCAGGTTGACCTAACAGAACTATCATAGGGAAATTTGCAGTTGCAAAGACGGCGGTAAGTTTGACTATAACGACAGAGAGAGAGGGGGAGTCCAATAATACTTATCAGGAATGGGATAGTTATATTTTGTTTGATAGTTCTCTTGGGAGTCGTATGAAATTTAAAATTTATGGAGATACATCATCATCAGAATACTATTCCGGCCCTATAGTTTACTATCCCGTAACAGTGAACGCCAATACAAGAATTTGGTATGAATATTACTATTTTTTCAGTGATTATGGAGATCGTGAGGAATATAGTAGTTCATCAGCTAGTTCATTCGATATACTGATTGATGGGATTCTAATACAGAGTCTGTCTAAACCTTTATCCGGTCATCATAACAAGGTTTATGAGACTGATAAATACAAGATTACAATCACGGTAGTAAATAAATAAAGAAATAATATCTCCAGATATATCAATAACTTTGATATACCTGGAGATTGGTTATTAATATAGATCTCGATTTACTTGTAATTTATAAACTTTTCCATTTACCGAAAATTCACGGCCATTCATTTGCACCTGATCATAGTAGAGATCATTTGTACTTTTTGAGGTATATGTTTCCTTACTTATTATTTTTACACCATCAATCATGAGAGAAAAAGAAACAAACTCAATGCGGATATCTTCCTCTATAGGTTCATCATTAGGTCCCCAAGAATTATTATAGTCCCAGCGTAGGACTTCTTTAGATTGATCTCCTGTTTTAAATGTATAATCTTTATTATATGAAGACCAATATGTTACAATGGTATTCAGTTCCAAAGAAATATTATGGCCACTACAAATAATCTGACGACTGAATATTCTATTAAATCCATTTGTTTTTTGCTCTCTATCATTGATTTCGATAATAATAGGAGCGGCAAATTTTCCTGTGATAGTTCTGTTAGAATAGCCTGATTTTTCCGAAAGTACAATATTGAGGTTGTAAGTAAAAAAAATGATTAAAATATTTTTTATATTGAATATATTTATTACTTTTATTTTTAGTTTGAAAAACGCACAAGCGAAACTTATAAAATATAGTTATATACCTTTAATACATAACGACTTATGAAAATAAGCAAACAAGACATTATCATTCACACAAATAAATGTATAGATTAACGTTTAATTTTAAAATCAAAGAATTATGAAAAAGAACACTGTCTTTATGTTAACTACAATCTTGCTAGCTATAACATCATGCAGAGATTCTGAAATTATTTCGGAACAGCGAAATGGAAGTGATGCAACGACAAGAACCGTTTCTGATGAAATGAATATTTCTTCTGACGAAGCCATTTACAAAGCGCAATCAGATTTTGAGAACATGCTGATGGACCAGATAGTCTACCGGGACTCTGTCTATATACTTAATATGAGCAGGGATGAAGCGAGGGATCTGACAATCCCGGATAGCTTGTATGTTGTATATACTAATCTAGTAGAAAAGCTAAATGGAAAACAAGAAAATTAGAATGCTGTTTTATCTTTTGATCTACCCTTTGATAGTATGTTCTTTTACAGGCTGCAAAAAGGATGTAGTAGATTCTTTGTTTAAAAACAACAGCTATATTGAGTGTAACATTAATGGGAAAAATGTTAGGGGCGAAGGTTTAAGAAAAATGTTTGAAGCTCCTACGAATTTTCATATGAACTATTCATATTATGACGATGGTTCTTTTACATTCAATATTGATAAGGGGGTTAATGATAAGGAGGGAGGAAACTATAGGATCTATATTTCAGTCACTCAAAAAACATTACCGGAACTGGGGGAACGATATTATTTCAAAAAACAAATAGATAATAGTGGTCCTTTTGAATTTGAAGATAAATGCTATATAGCTTCTATTGAAGTAATTCCGTATCTGTATCAATGTTCAGACACAACACTTATCCCAGAAAATATCAGGAAGAAGAAGATTATTCTGAAGACTGACGTTGTGAAAGAGGGGTATATAGAGTTTACGAATATAGATATAGATAAAGGTGAAATTTCTGGGTTATTTGAGTTTGAAACAGAAGTAACTAGTAAGCGTGTTCCGCAGGCTTCATATAAGGCATCAGTAACAGAAGGTAAGTTTGTTGGGCATGATATAGAAAGAAACAGAACCTTCTATACACCGGGATTATTTGATTATATTTTGTAAAAAGTCTACTAATTATGAAAAATATTATATTTGTGTTGTGCTGCATGTTTTACATGTCGGCACTAGGGCAATCACATTTTGTTGAAGATACCCCTGAAGTAAGAAACTGGCTTGACAATATGTTCCAGCACCTTGATAAGAGTAAGGTTCCACATGGTCTTCTTCGTGATTATGCATTTGAATTAGCCGATCTTGACATTTATAATGGGAAGGAATTGAATGATAGTAATTATGTGAATCGAGTTGCTTTTGAGAATCTTCTTCGTACCATCCGTTCTTCCACTGTAGGTGTAAAACCATTCAATGCTGAAGAGGTTCTTGCCAACCAGTATTCCTTATCAGGAAGGGGGAAAGGTGTTATGGGAGTCCTTTTATATCAGTATTCGTATATCCGTGAGGACGCATTAGACAATCATCTTATACGTTATGATAATGAGCAGGTTTTCGACAATGAGGTGAATGGTGTCTGGCAGAATCCTTATGCTACAGGATATACACTAGGCTTTTCCGCTCAAGATACAGTTTTTTATGGTAGTAAAATATCTTATTCTTTTCCTTCTTCGATTTGGAAGAGCAATATAACTGGTAGCAAGGTTGAATTTGATGCTGATGATGGCAAAGGTTATGTGTCTGTTTCCAGTGGTAGCAGCTATCAGACCGATTATTCTTCTGCTGGTGTGAAACACTTGAAGATGAGAGTGAGACTTGCTAACGGTAGCTATCTGTATAGTCATAGTCTTGTCAAGGTCATAACCGATAATGTTATTACACGCACGGAAGCTACTAAATTTCAGCCGGACAGGTGTGTTGATATTACCGCCAGTTTGCCCTATAATAGTGAAAAGGCTGCTGGTCGGATATCTTATTTGTACTCAACCGGCAATCCTGGTAAACTCACTAAGCCATTTATCGTTATGGAGGGGTTCGATCCACTGGAGTTCGTTGATGATGAAAATCCCTATATGGGTGATGTGAATTTTGGCAATACTAACCTTCATACTTTTGTCAGTGGTCTTAGTCAAAGATATACTGCATTTAATAAGTTAAGGAGTGAATATGATATCATCTACATTGACCTATTCGACAGTAAGCTTTCTATTCAGGCTAATGCTCGCCTCTTTGAAAGTGCAATTGAATTAATCAATCAAGAGAAGGCTTCCTGCGGCTGTACGGAAAAGAATATCGTAATGGGACAGAGCATGGGTGGGTTGATTGCCCGGTACGGTCTGAAAGAAATGGAGAATACTTCCAAGATACATGACGTCTCGCTTCTTTTCTGTCAGGATACTCCGCACCTTGGTGCTCATGTACCTCTTGGTATTCTCCAGGGAATGAATGGCATTTTGCGGTTCTATCATGATAAATGGCTTTTCGGACGGTTAGATATGGGAGATTTCAAGTCAAAGATAGCTCCCGTTCTCTATAGTAATGCCGCTCGACAGATGCTTATCAACTATGTTGATGACAATGGGAATTTAGATAATTCCTATCATAATGCCTGGCAGCGTGAATTGACGCAGATGGGCTATCCGCAGGGTGATAATGGTTATAAGATGAGGACTGTCAGCATAAGTAACGGGCAAACACAAGTTATAGATTGTATGAAGCCTTATATATATGTTGACGGTAAGATCTCTCCAACAATTCTTTCAGATATAATGATGGAGTTTATGGCCCCCCATCTGATGGGGACTATTTTGGGGGTAGCATTTCAAGACTGGCAGACGTTTGTTCTAGGTCTCCTTCCTGGTAGTTCTACAATGATTTTACATTTTGAGGCAAATCCGATCGGCTATCAACATCGGGGGTCTGTGTGTGATATGTACATTCGTTATGTGAAGAAGTTCCTTTGGACGATCAAGATCCGCAGGACTATTTTCTCATATCAGCGGGATTACCCGTCACCAATGATCAATTATGATAAGATGCCTGGTTCCTATTATCAATTATCCAGTACTAATGGTTCCACAGAAAGTAGTAAAGATGCCAAATGGTGGGTTCAGCTTTTTACGAGATATAACCTGACTACAGATTTTGAGAATAAGTTGATGTTTGTCCCTACAGTAAGTTCCTTGGATATCGGTGAGGGTAAGGTAGAACTGACTCAAAGTGATTATGAGAAGAAATATTTGATGGATTTTCCTCCGGCAAGTCCAAAACATACTCCTTTTGATGCCTTCTATATAACGGATGGATCTACTTATCATACTTCCTTCGAGCCAACTATGTTAGATTGGATGATGGAACAAATGAAAGTAACGGTGGAAGGTCCAGAGATAGCAACAGATGGGAGTCGGTATACAATACGGAACAATACAAAGAATTACAATATAACCTGGAACAGTTCCGATGAGTCGGTTGCTACAGTAGACAATACCGGCACAATATCAATGAAGAAGTATGGAATTATCACCATTACTGCTAGTTGTGTAGTTAATAATGTTACAACAAAGTTTCATAAAGAGATTATGGTTGGATTCCCTCCATTTGTCCTTGAATGGTACGTGAATTATACTTATCGGGCTAAGGCCAGGTGTATAGATCCGAAGGCGGAGCCATTCTTGAAATACATACAATATGAATGGCAGGTTAAAGGTAATAGTGGTCAGAGTCTTACAGAGAAATGGATTCAAACAATAGAACCGTTAACAGGGCTTCCAACATTAGCAAAGGCTAATAAAATAACAGTTTATATGAGACCATTTAATGTAGATGGTGTAAAAGGTAAGCCTGTTTTTTTAAGTATGGATGCTACGATTCCTTTTGAATTCTATCCATCGAATGAAATTATTGATGTTTATAATGGTTCCAGACCTTCCGCAGGAATTGAATTCTTTCCTAATCCGGCATATGGAGATAAAGAAGCTTTAAAAAGTGAAACCAGATTACATGTAAGAAGAGTTAATTGTTTAATAAACGGGGCAACGACTAATCCTCCAGTGAGTATTTACTTCCCTAATGCCACAATTAGTGGAGTTATTGAGTTTAGAGATTGTTGGAATAATGGTATGTATCAGAGTTGGTATAATCAGTGCAGTAAATATGGGAGTAGCTCTCTGCTAATGATGGCAGTATTAGAATTTCGAAACAGTCAAGAAGAAATTATTCATAGAAAATTAATCCGATTAAGGTTTGTAAAATAAAAAAATTGAATGTAAAATGGGTCTGTTGGGTAACTAATAATGACTCTATAATCTATAAAAGAGGTGCATCATAATTTACGATGCACCTCTCGTGTTCAAAACTCAAGTGTAAGTTGCTTTGCTTCTATCTTCTCCCTGATCGTTTCTCTCATTTCGGGCTTTTCTTCAAGTGTCTTTTCCATTCTTTGTATGAAGCTCGTCTCTCCTGGTCCGGTAACTGTTAATGATGGAAACCACATTCCAGCTATCAGGATTAGTTTGATATGATAACTTCTCCAGTGCTCCATTGTTAGAGTATTCATCCACGCTATTTCTCCAGGGATAGAATTTATTATCATATTGATAACACACATCTTTACGCAGTTTAGGTCAATGTCCGATCCATAACAGTATGGACGTTCGGTTTCTTTTTCGACGCATTTTTTAGCTGCAGATAACAATAACTGGCCGGATCTGCAGCTGGGATCGCATACCGATTGTCCTGGCTGGATTTCATCTGTTGCAACTGCTTTTGCCATAAAATCACCTATAATCATGGGCGTAAAGAACTGGCCATTATGTCCGTGGCTTACATATTCCATGAAAAAATCACCTAATGCATCTTTGCAACCCTCCGAATGAATGGAAACTATATCTAACATTTCTCTAAAGGCTGCTAATTCATCATCGCTGTATTTTTTTTCTAGCTTAGTATACTCTTCCCTTAGCATACCTACTGACAAGATATACAAACAGTAATCGATAAAATCTGTAAAAACCTCACTTCTGTTTCTGCTGTAACAGAGGTTGTCGTAGTATTGTTGAAATTCCTTTGAAATCATCTTTTGAATATTTGCAGGGAAAATAATTTCCCTGCTATGTTACTTTATTTTATGCACTCTCCAACTGTAGTATTGTCTTCTATATACAAATCTCTTTCTATCTTAAATATTCCCTTATAGCTGTAATTCTGTAGTTCAGAAAGCATGACGAATCCCCATTCCCATTCAGTGATGTATATATATCCAAATAATAACCAATCTCCATTTGGGTATTCTTCAGCTTCAGTTATTAACCAAGTTGCATTAGATAGTGGGAAGAAATACTTGACGATTACTGCTGCTTCCATATACTTACCTTCTTGTGAGTAAAGAGGATTACTTTTAAATACTTGTTTTAAATCTTCGTTAATAAGTTCCATTGTTTAAAGAATTAGTTGTTTAACTTATGCCTTCAGGAGTGAGTTTTTCCGTAAGTACCTTTTCCTCTTTCCTTCGGCTGACTTTTTTTAAAAGGTTGTCCTTGCCGGGTTATTCACCTAAATCTGTAGGCATGGTTGTGTAGGAGATAGCCCACACAAGGTTCTATATAAAAATACTACCTGTAGGGTGGAGATTTTTATGTAGATCCGCAGGACTGGACCTTGTGAGGGATAAATTTCCGTAGCTTCCTTTGCCTTAAAGATAGAGGTGATCCGGTGAGGACATGGCCAATGATGAGGAAGACGGTTAGAAAGAGGAAAAGTGAATATAGGTAGATTCGCTCTCCTGACCTGTAAGGGAAGGGGGAGACGATGGATGAATAATGTGCCCTTTCGTACGTTAGGAATAATATTCTGAAAGGACACTTTAGTAGGGTGTGTGTGATTAGATTTGCTTTTGCATTAGAATTACAGTGGTTTACCTCCAATATAAGAGATACAATTTCTTATATTGGAGGTTTGTTGTGTGTGATTAGTTAATTATTACTCCTTACTTTCCCTGATATATATTCCATTGAATTGTTACTACAAGTTTTACCTGGCTGGGCCCGTACTTCAAAATTGTAAAAATCTTCATCACATTGATGGCACTGGAACATATACCCTTTGGTTGTCGATTTGCTTACAGGGGAGTCGCATTTAGGGTAGTATTTACGTATTTTCTTCATCTTTATTTTGGGGTGTTAATGGTTAGTACGTAGACAGTCAATCAACCAAAACTAGTTTGGAATCTGGCTCTTCCATATTCCCTCCGAGAAACATTTTGCTACATTTCAAATATAACTCAATTGTGTGTTGCCCGTCATTCTCGGTTGGAAGCATAATTTCTTCTGTTTCTATTAAGTCTATACAGGTAATATCGAGAAAGCTATCGGTAACATCTTGTGTTTTGTAGCGTTCTGCTTGTTGTATAGCTTCCTCTTCTGTGTTTGCTAATAAGCAAAACGATTGGCGTTTCCATATTGTGACCTTTATATCTTGGTAAAATTTAAATTCTTTCATTATTTTCCTTTTTATATTGATTTATTTTATGATATATAATGCAGGGAAATTTATCCCTGCATTATGAATGTTATTCTTTAGGAATTAGCATCCAACATGAAACCTCTTCTAGTCTTACTGTCATATCATATACCCGGAATACAGGAACTTGCCCTTTTGAAGTAGGGGTGACGAATTCTGCGATACTATAATCCCAATGCCATTGTGGCGTATCATTCTTCATGCGTTTTTTAATTAAACAATGTGCACCGTTTTCAGGTAATTCTTTAATGTTTGACCACTGACTTGTGAGAGCAGCTCCATAGCCTTGCATAAAGGCACATTCCCGCATTTCTTTCGCATCATAACTATCGAAAGTTGGGTTTAATCCATCGTTAACGCTGCACTCATGGGCGTACTTGCTAGCTTCTATTTCCTTATTTTTCATGCTTTATCTTTTTAATGTTTAAAATTTCCGTCAGTTAGAAAATTAATGTTCCCTTTATCAACCCCCATCCAGTATACTTCATCAAGATTATAGTTACAAGTGTTTTGAAGATATTCTTCCACTTCTTTATTTGTCCTAATCTCTTTATCCAGGGTAATGATATCTATATCTCCAATGTTATATGACATTACTGCTATTCTTTTCATTTCCATAATAGTGATTTTTATTGTCAATAATTGATTTTATTTAGCGTTAGGTTGATTTTTCCGTAAGTACCTTTCCTCTTTCCTTCGGCTGACTTTTTTTTAAAGGTTGTCCTTGTCGGGTTATTCAACTCAATCTGTAGGCATGTTTGTGTAGGAGATAGCCCACACACGGTTCTATATAAAAATACTACCTGTAGAGGTGGAGATTTTTATATAGATCCACAGGACTCGACCTTGTGAGGGATAAATCTCTGTAGCTTACTTTGCCTTAAAGATGGAGGTGACCCGGTGAGGACGTGGCCAACAATGAGGAAGCCGGTTAGAAAGAGGAAAAGTGAATATAGGTAGATCTGCTCTCCTGACCTAGAAGGGCAGGGGTTCTTCATGGTGGGTGAATAATGTGTCCTTTCGTACTTTAGGAAAAATATGCTGAAAGGGCTACCTTAGTAGGGCGGGTGGGAGTGTCATGCTACATGGGGAAGATTATCTCTACAGGGGGGCCCTGCAGAGATGCCTAATTTTATTCTGTGCTATATTTACATAGGTTTACTCGTACTACAAGATATTTTAAGATTCAGGACTTTATCCCTATTTTGAAGAGTAGTAGAGATCATTTTCTGTATCCCACTTCTCGTATGCTTTTGATACAGAGTTGAAATTCATTTGACCTTTATATTCCTTGAAGAAATCTCTGATCATTATATATTCATAACCTAAGTTTTGCAATTCATTGCTACGTTTTTCTTCCAGTAAATACCTGAATAATTCTGGGTATCTTTTCTTAATTTTCCTTGGAAGTCTATTCCATTGTGGATCGAACATTTGTTTCATTGTTATTATTTACTATTTTTGATTTAGAATTTCTTTCTGAATTATCTCCTTTGTTTTTACTAAAGTGGATTCTAACGACACTCCATCATAAAATGCTCCTGTTTTTATTCTATGAGTTTCACCATTTTCTACTATCTCATAATAGACATTAAACATATCATCCTTGTTAAGTCTGAATGGAGGACAACATCTCTTGAGTAGATTATCATGAATATCATAATCACGATAACCATGTGTGTTATCTACTAATTTTATATTCATTTCTAATAGCTTATCTAATTCAGTTATAGCATCCTTAACCTCTTTTATCTTTGATATTATTTCATCTTCCTTACGAAAAGATGGGGTGCATTTCGTTCGTCTCATTCCGGCTCCCCAAGGAATATTTTTACATATTCTTGTTATCCGTTTCTTTTCCTTCTCTAGGGAAGCTTCTAAACGTTCTAGTCTTCTTTCCAATGCTTCTTTTCTTTTGTTCATATTCAATTTGATTGTGCAGGACTTCTATCCTGCCGATTAATAGTCTACCTTATTACAAACTTTGAAATGTTTTTAGGGGAATTCTATATGCCTGCCATTACTAGCAGGCATAAGTTTTAATTATATAAGATTTGGCTTGCCAGGTATTCCACAATTAGTCCATTCTCTCCATTTCTCTGCAGGATGTCCCCCATTAAATTCTTCCATGAGTAGTATAGAATTCTCGTAATTGTTCTCTGCGAAACTTTCTAATAAACGACGAGTATAGTTAATACTGTTATCTGTTGTACAACAGGTGATATCCTTGAATAGTAGAAAGAATAATTTATTTTTAAAGGTGATTTGTGGTTTGCGATTAATATACTCAAATCCGCTTAACTTAACTTTCAGAGGTTTAATTTTATTGTTGCGAAAAATAACTTTACCTATGTCACGTGCCCTGAATGAGTGATATGGTTGATTCAGTTCTTGTGCTATCTTTGCCAACCATAGAGTATCAAAAGTTATTTTTTCTATTATTTGTTTGTTACCTGTATAGTGTATGAGAAAGACGTTATCTAACCCATATTTTCTGATAACACGAAAGATCTTTTTGTAAAATGTGGCTTCGTCTGTAAAACTGTATAATTGTTTTCCACTGTTAGTTTCATTTAAAGTGAAGAATGTTTCTACTTGCATCAATGCATTGATGTGTTTTTTGAAAAACAGTGATAAAAGTTCTTGTACTATTTTTTGAAAATCCTTAAAATCGCTAGTTCCCATATTCTAATTGTTTTGTTAGTTAATCATTGTTCTCTAATCTGTCAATTTCTGTCACGATAAAGTCTTCAGAACCAAAATCGCATAATGATTTCAAGTCGTTGAGACCATTGCAATAGAAAAAGAAGTCATCATCTTCATCAGGATTACTATCGGCTGATAATTGTATTTTGACACTCTCCAGATCATTATTATCTTTCCAAACAATATCACATACTGCATACGCTGGTTCTTTGCCGTTCTCTTTCACAAATGTGTCATATTTCTGCTGTATTTCGGCTTGTATTTCATCTGTATCTGATAGAATAACTCCAGTGTTACAGTTTTCACACCAACCATATAGAAATGACTCGTCAGTGTAATTTATGAACTCTTTGTTGTTGGGATTAATCATGGCTTCACAGGCAACATTCGTGCAACCACATTTTGTACATATTACATTCATATTTAAATAGTCTTTGATTTTAATCATTATTGATATTTTAGAATAGTTGTTCTATCTGTTTTAATTCCAAGTGGGTTCACATAAAGCCAATCTTCGTTTACCAACATAACTCCTGCAAGAGTCTTTGAACGAAGTAAGTGTTTTCTATAAAGTGCAATATCTAATCTTTCACTTCCATGTATCAACTTGTATTGAAGTTTGAATTTGTAGTGAAGCTCACGATTGAGCTGACGTTCTGTTTTCTTTTTCATTATTTCTTTCATTTCTTTATTGACTAATCAGCCTTGGATAAGTTTTTCCGTAAGTACCTTTTCCTCTTTCCTTCGGCTGACTTTTTTTTAAAGGTTGTCCTTGCCGGGTTATTCACCTAAATCTGTAGGCATGTTTGTGTAGGAGATAACCCACACAAGGTTCTATATAAAAATACTACCTGCATAGGTGGAGATTTTTATGTAGATGCGCAGGACTTGACCTTGTGAGGGCTAAATCTCTGTAACTTCCTTTGCCTTAAAGATAGAGGTGATCCGGTGAGGGAATGACAAACAATGAGGAAGCCAGTTAGAAAGAGGAAAAGTGAATATAGGTAGATTCCGCTCTCCTGACCTATAAGGGTATGGCTTTTCATGATGGGTGTGTAATGTGCCCTTTCATACTTGCGGAAAAAGATGCTGAAAGAACATCCTTAGTAGGGTGGGTGGTGGGAAAGATTTGTTATAGTGAGAATACTTCTATGCAGGTTGTTTTCCTACATAGAAGTATAATTTTATTCCTTTCTGTTTTCGTTTTACTCTATTTTATTCATTCAAATTATTCCTGATCTGACGTTCTTTTGTGTGTATCTCTTATACATGGGTATATAATTTTAAAATTTGATGTAGACTTTGCAAGAGATGAATGTTCTATTTTACAAGGGTGATTGATCTTTTTTTGTGCTCAAACAATATGAATTCCCAACCAATAAACAAGTCGTTATCTGAAAGACCTGTGGTGTCATGATCGTCTGCCACATAATCTCTAATATGCTTGATCGCTTTATTCATATCTGTCAGATTACACACCCAATCTATTTGCTTTAATTGCAAATCATATACAGAATATAGCATGTTCATTTCTACTCTAAATTACGTCAAATGATGAATCACATTCAATACAATAATAACCACGCCCTAATTCATCTACGAACGTGTCGGATGGATTCAGAAAATACTCCTTTCCACAATTCAAACAGAATGTATGGTATTGTAAGATATAACAATCTTTTTGTTCACTAGTACTTATGTCATTATCTTCCAAGTATTTACTGGCTTCTCCGACAGAATAAAAATGTATATATTTTCCTTTCTCATCCAAAAGATACTCTAGTCTGTTAGAATCTGTATTATAACGCCCGATTACTACGCCAATATTCATTTTTTCTTCCTTTCTATTTTTTTATTTAGTGATTAATCAGCTTTGGATAGATTATTTTCCGTAAGTACCTTTTCCTCTTTCCTTCGGCTGACTTTTTTTTAAAAGGTTGTCCTTGCCGGGTTATTCACCTAAATCTGTAGGCATGTTTGTGTAGGAGATAACCCACACAAGGTTCTATATAAAAATACTACCTGTAGGGTGGAGATTTTTATATAGATCCGTAGGACTCGACCTTGTGAGGGCTAAATCTCTGTAGCTTACTTTGCCTTAAAGATAGAGGTGATCCGGTGAGGGCATGACAAACAATGAGGAAGCCAGTTAGAAAGAGGAAAAGTGAATACAGGTAGATTTAACAGGGTGGGTGGGGGAAAGCTCTCTCTGGAGGTTATTCTAATTTTGTGTATGGTATACCTAAAATGAATGAACCGCTTGGATTAGTTCAAGAATGTAAAATTCATATTATGTTTTCAGGAATCGTAGAACGCAACACGGTGATGAATGTCTGACGTGGATGGACACTTTGTGCAGTCCACGTTGATCAGAGTGCTACTTCTGTCTGCAATCCCCAGCCATTGAAATTAATGGTTGGCTGATCTACATACGTAGTATGTCCTTTATTGTTTCTATCTTTATGATTATATAGTCTTTTGAACCTAATAAAGAATAGATTTAGATATATTTCATTCTTCAACTTTAGACAGCTTCAGTCCACATTTGGGGCATTCGATGTATTTTCTTGTTTTTCTTTGTTTGCTTTATGAATAGTTCCGTTATATCGACGTCTAGTGCTTTTGCTATTTCGTTAAGTGTCTAAACAGTAGGATTTGCGTTTTTTAGTATTCTGTGAATACTAGATTTCTTTTTCCTATACGTTTCCCTAATTCTGTTATTTATATGCCTTTTGGTTCGCAAATTTCTTTGATCTTATCAATAACCATTTCATTTATATTCATAATGACGTTTGCAAAGATTGCATTGAACAAGTGAAGTATGTATACATAAGCACTAAATAAAGTTAAAGTGCGCATATATAAACTCTTTTTAATTTGCCAAAGTACGTATAAATAAGTACCTTTGTAGCGTAAAATAACAATAAAACAAAAATAAATATGGATAAAATGGACTATGAGATAGAAGAGGTACATATAAGTACAATTCAAGCCGGAGACACTATTTTACATACAGACGGACTGATAAGAACAATTTGTAATGTGAATATCCGACACAGCTCCTTTATGGGCATTACTCTATTTGGTAATTCTTATCGGCTTGGCAATGTTCTTGTCAAACGCTTAAGAATAATAACAGTAAAATAAAATTAGATATGAATAGAAAAAACAACAAAAATGAATCACTAATTGAATATATTGATAGTTTAATTAGCGAACTTAACATTGTGAAAAATCATGTGTTAAACAATGATTTGCAAACTGCAAGTGAATATACCGATGGCATAGTGACAGGAAGTGAAGAGTTGAGAGATAAGATTGATGAGAATGACGACTAAGTTATAATAACTTTTAAGACAATAGAAAAAGGAGCAAGATTATGAAAACAATTAGAAGTAAAGTCGATAAAAGAGCATGGAGGCAGATTAAAGCGATTCAATCATGTACAAACATGGTTGATGTAAATAACCACATATCAACGGCTATTCTCGATACATTTAAACTTCGCAATCTTGGATTAAGCAAGATATACGCAATGAGAAACGGCACATTGGCAGAATGGCAGAGAGGAAAAGAAAACAATTACAAATTAATGCTAAGTCAGGCGCGTAATGTCCGGGCATATCTTCTCACGTTTGTGTCTTTACAACTTCGTAAGTGCAAAATTTATAAAAACTAAATCAGTAGCCTTCGGGCTACTATAAATTAAAAGAATACAGAAATGAATAAAATTAAAAAAGAATATTTGGTCAATGTAGATATGCGTTGGTCGATTGACTACGAAGTAAAAGCCTGTTCAGAAACAGAAGCAAAACGCCTTGCATGGGAGAAATTCAAAAAGAATCTTCCGAAGAAATGTTTCGAGATCTTGGCAGATAAAAAATAATCTTCAATATAAGATAGAAAGGAGCTAAATATGGAATATAGTAAAACAGGGCGGTTTACCGCTAATCAAGAAAAATTAGCTAAAGAAATAGCTATCCGAATTGCTAAACTGCGTAAAAGTGGTTGTTGTATCTTCGGGAAAGGAGACACGTTGCGTGTGTACAAAACAAAAGATATAGAGCATGCACAACCATCGCATCTTTCTACTGGTAGCGATTATGAACATGCTCTTAAGTATATTGAAGCCGGACATATAAACGATAGTGGAGCTGATGATAGCGAATATTTTGAACCGGGATATATAACCGAAGAGTAAACCTCAAAACAATAAAGATGAATGATTATAAAGATAAATATGGATATATAACTCGTAGGAAAATAGAAGTTCCCCAAAGAGAGTTGACTATTCGAGGACATAAGGTATCTGATATTAAAAGAGAAGATATTGAAAATTTCTGTAAAGCAAGAGCCATTCCACCTGAATGGTTGGTGAGTGAGCTTATCAAAGATATTGATTAACGTATAACAATAAGATATGAATGAAACATTAGATCTGCAAATTAAGCGGTTAGAGTTTTGCCGTGACTGTATCGTACTTGATTACGATGCCGGGAGAGAAGAATACAATCGCCTTGAAAGGATGATTGAAGATTTAAAACTAAAGAGAGCAAAGTTGAAATGAAAGAATTAGAAATATCTTTTAGAGAGAAAATGTTATATCTATTAGATAAGTGAATAGAATCGTGTAATAAATGTTGTGATAGTGCCCTTGAAATAAAGGTTACCGCTCAATAATTAAGGCTTAAGTTAGAAAAATATTTAGAACATTATTAAAAAGTATAAATGAAGAAAATAGTAATAGACGGGGTTATTTATCGTATTAAAAATATGGATTTCAAAAAACTAGAATCTCTTGTTGCTTCCATGCAAATAGCACCCATAGACGAAGAACTTGAATATTATCGAAAGTACATAAAATATTGCGAGGATGTTAAATCAAAGTATGGAGATGGTATACCTGTAGATGGAGTTTATTCTACTAACGGATAATTATTATGAGTAAAGAAAAACAAATATGGGATATAGTAAGCTATATTTTGGGCAACTATGGAGAAGAAGTTGACGGAATATCTATACATGAATCAGAAAAAGCAGAAAACGGAGAACTTCACAGAAAGATTTATACCCATCATGGATATTGCTTTGAGCTGACATGTTACACAGAGTATAATCCGGAGGATATGAATATTGTTGAAGATGGCTGTGTTTACTACTTCTGTGAACCCTGGGATGAGTTCAATGAAGCCGGTATTGAGAAAGCCATTGAAATATTAAAAGGTGTAGTTTAATTCAAATCAAGAAATGAAGAAAAAGTCTACTTATAGCAGTATTCAGTCAGATATCGTGTTTCCGGATATGTCGAAAACCTTCGCTGATTTTTTTTCTGGCTGTGGTGGTTTATCTCTAGGATTTATCCAGGCAGGATTAAAATGTGTTTCTGCGATGGATATTGCTCATGAAGCGGTATCGACCTATTGGTATAATCTCTGTTACAAGGGATGGAGTCACTTATATGTACCAGATAATACTACTCCACAACAGATGAAGAAGTTTACCAAGTATATGGGGGATGGCACTACTGGAAATTGGCTCTTTAGAAATGGTGTTCCAGATAATTGGCTGTCAGTCGCTGATCCAATGCCATGCCTTAACCTTTTTCTTTGGAGTATATTGGATCTGGAACCGGAAGACTGGATGGATCTTATTGGTGTTCGACCTGGTGATATTCGGATATTTGCCGGCGGGCCTCCGTGTCAAGGATTTAGTACTGCAAATACTTCCCGTAGCGAATACGATAAACGTAATAAATTACCTCTTAGGTATATTTATTATGCGAAGGTCTGTAAACCTGAAGTAGTGTTTATGGAGAATGTACCAGGACTTCTTTCACTTGGTAGAAAAAAAGGAGATAAGGAGGGGCCTTTTGTCCGCTGGATCCGGGAGGCATTTGAAGAAGCCGGTTACGAAATGGATTATCAGGTACACGATGCAGCTGATTATGGAGTTCCCCAAAGACGCAAAAGGGTGATATTCTTAGCTCATAGAAAAGATGCAAGTCATTGGCGTGATTTCCATATTGAAAAGGAATATGGTCCAGAAGGGATGCCATGGATTAGTACAATGGAGGCTATCGGAGAACTGCCACCATTACAGGCAGGAGAGTGTTGGGGAGAGGCAGGAAAAAATGCTATAATACATCCCTATGGATATAATAAAAAGGAGGGTTATGTCATTTGTCCCTCCTGTTTAAAATATAATCTGATAGAAAGAAAGACATGTCACAATTGCAAATATGATCTAACTGATCCAATAACAGGAGGTGTGATCCGATTCCCTGGATTGGGGACTCTCATTGACACAAAGATGGGAATTAATAATGATCTGTTAAGACGAATTTTTCATCAAAAATAGTGAAGTAAATTGTATATAAGCAAGAAAAAACGGGGCGTTGAAAATGCCGGTTATCTTTTCAGATCATATAACGCATAGTTCAATAACGGTAGAAGGATCACGGCGGTGTCAGTAGGCTTCTGTTTTAGTGCTCCTGAAGCGGTTCTTACTATTAAAACTGAAATATTATGTATTGGATGGGGCAAGAACATAGGCTATTGATGTTATGTCTGTTTGCTGCAGTTCTTTTTTCGGAAGTAAAAACTTTATAAGATAATTTTTTAGACGGTAGTGGTGTACTGACCGTCTTTTTTATTGTTGCTTCTTTTCTGCTTTCGAATATAATTTATTGGATTTAAACTCTGCTGATAAAATTGCTTTAAATGTATGCGGTGTGTATATATAGATACTAAATAAGGTTAAAGTACGCATTAAACGGCTTTATAATTTTGAGTAGTATTTATATATGCGTACTTTTGTGTGTGGAAAAACAGATCGAAGTTTCTGTTTAAGAATATGAGTACATTAAAAAAAACTATTATGGAAACATCATTATCAAAGCCTGTACAACAGGCATCTACTGTAAACAAAATTGTTGCTTGGTTTTTCAATGAAAATAACCTCTTCACCTCACTTATGGAAGGTAAATCTGTGACGAATGCAAAATTATTATGTACCGTCAATGTATTATTTGCAAGTTATATTCTTCTTCGTTTTCTGTCATATGGATATTCACTGATTGCTATTTCTTTAGCGTGGTTTGTTTTTGCCATATTTCTATATTGTAAAGTAAAATAATTGGTATTATATATAATTCTCATAGATATATAATATATATTTGAATTGTGAAGACGAAAGAAATAGACTCCCAACAGAGCATCTATTAATAAATTAGATGATAAGATTGGGAACTGGAGAATGGAGATTGGAGACGTGACGTAAGCGGAGATTTTGATAAAGAAATGATATGTAAAAATTATCGGGATATTCGTAAGCTCTATCGTAGCTTGTTGCAAAGAAGCTATGATTTAAATGAGGACTGAATTGATAAAAGAAACAAAGTCACGTTATTATGTGAACTTTGAATATGATAGTTAATAATTTAGTATGCCGGTGTCAAGGAGAGCCGTTGGGGTAGCCCCAGGTTAGGGTTTAGGTACCGGGGTGGTTCCCGGTACTTCATTTGAATCACATCAAAACAATAAAGTATGGAAACATTTACTTTTATAGTGCCATCATCTTTCTCAAATATAGAAACACTCTCATGTGTTGTCTTGAGTTTATCTACCGCTGTATTCCTTGTTATTTTGTTTAGACTGTATAATCCTAAAGAAACAGTATTGCTTCTACTTTCTCTTTTATTTATGCTTGGGTCAATAGTGGTGATATTTTATTTTTTCGACGAACTTGATAAAGCGGAATATGTTGCCAAAACCATTATTGATACAAAAGAAAGAAAAGATCTTATACCTGTTCGTTTGGGGTCGGATGATATTCAATTAGAAAATAAGGATTCAATTTTTATCTATAGTTATAAAATTGTATCTGATAGTATTTGTATCGTGAATTTAAGTACTAAGATTGCGAAATCATTAAAAACAAATAAAGATGAATGAATTTATTGACGGTATTTGGTTTGCCGTTCAACATATTGTAGTTGTCAGAGATATGCCGGCTATCGCAGTTGGAATAGTCAAGGAAGCCGGTCTTTCTGTTGTAGACTGTTTGGCCGCACAGAAAAGGAGTAAGTCTTTTGATAAGCAAATGAAGAAGTTTATCAAAGAAGAATTATCGTAAAAGAAGTGATGGCGCACCCATTTGAACAAGTAAATTAAGGAGGATATTTAGTATGGAAACTATAGTAATAAAGGAGCTTTTATGCAGTTTTATATATGGATGTATTGGTGGATTCGTTATTGTTCTGCCATATATCATATATGTACAATTTAAAAACCGCAGAAGATTGAATAAATGGTCTGAATATGCTGAAATCAAAAATGTAGAGATAGAGCAGGCCCTAAAATCATTCAATCAAAGAATAATGGCCAAAGGTGATGTTTGGAGTGATTCCTCATATATAGAAGTTCTAGTCAAAGATGACGAGATTGACTATTTGATTCTGGCACCTGGAATGTGTGATAAAATGTATATAGGTGAAAAAATTGTGATAGATCAAGGTTTTATCAGATTACCAGGATATATGAATGAAGTTTTTTCCGAAAGTACCATAAAACGTTTTATAGAGCAAGAAGAACGATATTTTAGTTCTTCTAACCTACTTTTCATCTTGATTACGGATAAGATCCATCATGATAATTATATAGGATTTCAGGGAAAAGTAGTTCCCGAAGATGGTGTGTTTTACTCAAACTAAAGTAAATATGAGTGAATATTCATTGAAAGAAAGCGTTGAAATGTTGACGTCATCGCTCGTTTATGGCGGTCCTATGACACTTGAACAAATCAAAAAGTTGGATTGGTTAAAACATACATCTGAATACGGAATATTATTCTATCTCCGGGAAGCTGAAAGATATGAATGGATAAAAACTAAATGTTTCAGCGGTGATAAGCCGAATATCTATTCGGCAACGGCTAAAGGCCGAAGAATGGCTGAAGCAAGAGATTAATATTAAAAAAATAGAAATGAAAACTTATGTAATTACACTCTCACAGTTTTTCCCGGTAGGACATAGTCAATCAGGGAACGAGACGAATTTCAAATATGAGTTTCTTTTGGGGCAACGCTGCCCTGATTGTGAAGTGGAACAGGATTTATCGGGGGAAGAAATTTCCCGATGCAACAGTTGTATAAGAGCCTGTTTACGTCCGAAACTTTACACCATACGAGCCAATTACCCAATGTGGGAAAAGCGTATTAAAGAGGTTCAAGCCGGGCTAGCTGTTCTTTCCGTTCGCCAGTGGACTGGAAAGCCTTATCGCAGCCCACAGATTGAAGTTGCAAGGCTGAAATCGGAGAATGGCATAGGGATACAGAAATTAGCGTTTTGCGGGGCGTTGTCACGTTTCAAAATTGAAAAAGGTATAAACCCACTAACAGAGGAACTTGCCAATAATGACGGACTATCGCCTGAAAATTGGATTGAATGGTTCAATGGTTACGATCTGAACCAACCTATGGCAATTATTCATTTTACAAAATTCAGATATTGATATGGGTACACATAACTAACTAAAAACCGATATGAGATATGAAGAAATATCGCGTAATGATCGAACTGGATACTTTTGAAATTACAGTATCTGCTATAAACAAGGCTGAAGCCAAGAAAAAGGCTATTGATAAACTTCGGAAGAAGGATATATCAACTATGATCCGAAGAGGATGGCCCAATAATAAAAAAGAAATTGGTATTGATGAAGAATAGCTCAAAAAAAATAGAAGGTAATTATGACAGTGACAGAATTGATAAAAAAATTGGAAAATTGTAATCCGGAAGCAGAAGTCTATATCTACACAGGTGATATCAATCTGATGGTTATTGATGAAGTGGAGCAAGAAGCTCCGGCAATGGTAGTAATTTCATAACAAGAAATATGGAACAATACACTTACACTTTCGACGACGAATTAGAATCAGATCAATTCAAAAATCTGCTTGATGTACAGGGAGTAAGTTATCAATTGAATAATTACACTTTGTTTGGAGGTTCATTTACCGATATAACGATAGATGCACAAATTAAACCTGCCGTAGATACACTCTACTTAGAGGTAAATAAGTATAAAATTAGGATTAACCCTTTAAAATGATACAGCCAAAGCATTACAATTATCACAACCGGTCCGGCCTCGCACAGCGAGAAAGGACTACATTAATCACTTCCGCCAGGAGAAGCCATTAGAAGGAGTATTCTTCACCGACTTCATCCGGGATGTGTTAGAAAAGCGCAGCAGGCGCAAGTCTGAACACTATGCAGCCGTTTATGATGCGATAATAAAGCACATTGATAACTTTTCATTGGAGTTTGATTGTGACATATTCACTAACTCGGTAACAGCAGAATTTCTTGATGATTTCATAGTCTATCTTGAAGATTGCGGGTTACGACATAATACCATTGTAGGATATATTCTAAAAATACAGACTCTTATTCGTAGAGCTTCGCAATACAATTATGCAGTAGATGTTACCTATGATGAAATTGATTTGAAATGTGAGCCTACAAATGCGGTCTTTCTTTCAATGAATGAGATTACAAGGATATACTATTACAAGTTTGTAGGGCAGGATAAGCGGAAAGCAAAGGAGAGAATGAGAGATATGTTTGTATTGGGATGCCTTACTGCTTTGCGTTATTCCGACTATTCAAGGTTGACAAGTCAAAACTTTATAAATAACTATATTATGATCCGAACAAAGAAAACCAATGTGGATGTCAAGGTTCCGGCACATGATTATGTAAAAGAGATATTCGCAAAGTATGGTGGTCAGGTTCCTTGTGGTTTGTGTATTCAGTACTTCAATAAATATTTGAAGGTTATAATGAAAGAAATTGGCCTAAATGACCTAGTTACTTACTCATTTACCAAAGGCGGGAAGTTGGTTACAGTTACTCGTGAAAAATGGGAGTTGATAAGTAGTCACACAGCAAGAAGGAGTGCAGCAACCAACATGTATTTAACGGGACGTATGAAAACGTTTGAGATAATGAAATTAACAGGACATCGCAGTGAGCAAAACTTCTTCCGGTACATCCGGTTAAGTGGTGATGATACTGCACGGTCAATCAGTGGTGATAGTTTTTTTAGAAAATAAAATTATTCATGAAAAGTTTAAATATGAGCAGAAGGAAACAAATAGATGACCGTAAGCGGCTTCTTGTACGGTATCGTATAGATGAGAAAGGATTTGTATCTTTTATTGATCCATGCTGTGATGACATTCCAGCAGCTCTTTTAGGAAAGATTTTGGAAGCTATTTCTAATGTCGAAAAAGAATGGAATAGTAGATTTACTAATGACATTAATTCTTTTCCACCCGATATAATATATGATGAACCAATACTTAAATAAATATAGTATGCATACAAAGGATATTTTCGAACAGACCATGCTCTCATGTGGGTATGTAATTGATAAGATTATACAATACGAAGACTCCCAGGAAGTCCGTAAAGTTGAAGGACGAGTTAAGATCCCTAAGAAGGTGACCATATTCGGGAACCGACAAACGATAATTGAAGAGAAGAAGTTCCGATGGGATGCTGTTGGTCGATGCTTTTCTTTGCGATCTAACACCCGGCAAAGAAGATATGATCTTCCTTTACAGACAATTGTGGAATTTAATAAGCTGAAGGAAACAGAAAAAGAAATGCTGTAGTAATGAGAGAGAGTTTAGAAAAATATAAAATTGTAAATTGGATTTGGGTATATCAATATTTGTCTCTTTTAGGTCCGGAAGAATTCTTCAAATTTGAAGCTCTAGTGAATACATCACTTGATAAGTTGGGGATCAACAGGTATTATGATGTATTGGAGGTACCGTCGGATAATCAGGAGTTATTTATAAAATTCTGCTGTCTTTATATATACAGGCATCCGGAATATGAGTTTAATGAAGATTTTACCCAAGTATGGAGGAAAGAATCGTATGAACAACGGGAAATGGAAGCAAGAAGAAGAAATTTATGTGCGAGAAAACGTGGGTAAAAAGACAATGGAAGAGATGGCCGAATATGTTGGCCGATCCCCATTGGCCGTTAAACTGTTTTTGCATCGCAAAAAGATAGTTGCCGGCCAGACGGTGAAGCGGAACTTAGTACAAGAGATGTTGCGTCTCAAGTTCCGACATCCGGAGAATTTTTCCCCAACGAGGGAATTTTATCGCGAAGTAAACATTAATCAGATGCGGTTTTGGGATATTTATTATGGCCGCAAGCAGGTTACACAACAAGAATACGTTGCGCTATCCGAATATTTTGGACTTACACTCCAAGAGGCATTTGAGGCTAGGCAATTAAGTATGTTTAATGAAGAATAATTATGGTAAGTAAAGAAGAAATTGACCGGATAAAATCAGCACTGAACATCGTTGATGTCATTTCGGAGTTTGTTTCCTTAAGAAGAAGTGGCTCAAATTTCGTTGGTGTTTGCCCATTTCACAATGACAGTCATCCTTCAATGTTCGTTAGCCCAAATAGGCAAACTTATAAATGCTTCGTCTGTGATCATAAGGGTGATGTTATTAATTTTATCCAGGAACATGAGAATATGTCGTTTGCTGAAGCCGTTGAATGGTGTGCGAAGAAAGCAGGAATTGAACTGGAACATCGGGAGCTTACCGACGAGGAGGTGCGTAAAGCGAAAGATTTTGAAGCGATGCGGATCGCACTGAAAGGAGCGGTCATTTTTTTTCAAAAACATCTGCCGGAGGCGCAAAACTATCTCGATAAACGTGGATTCCGGTTGACGGATAAGGTTATAAAAGATTTTGCGATCGGCTATGCTCCTGAAGGTAATTTAGCTGCTCAAGAAATGTTGAAAGCGGGCTATTCCGAGGAAGTGCTAACAAAGGTTGATGTTCTGAAGAAAGCTGCAGAGGGGAGAGTTTATGATAACTTTCGTGATCGAATAATGTTCCCTTTCTTTGATCTGAACGGAAATGTAACAGGTTTTTCTGGTCGATTTGTGGTTCCTAAAGAAAAGGCAGGTAAGTATCATAATACAGGTGATACTCCAGTTTTTAAAAAGGGCACGCAACTATTTGGACTATTACAGGCACGTGGGGCCATTGGGAGAATGAATAATGTCTACTTGGTAGAAGGGCAATTTGATGTTCTATCAATGCATGCTTCAGGTGTCGAAAATACGATTGCCGGCTCTGGGACTGCACTTACTCCGGAACAAGTAAAGTTGATATCCAGGTTTACTCAAAATATAACTTTAGTCTATGATCCTGATGATGCTGGATTAAAAGCTTCTCTTAGGAATTGTGAGCTGCTCCTGAAGGCTGGACTAACTGTACAGTGTGTTCTCCTACCTTATGGAAAGGATCCTGATAATATAGCTTCTGAAGAAAAAGAAAATACGGCGAAATGGCTGATGAATCGGAGAACTGATTTTGCTAGTTACTTTGCGGATATTTTTGCAAAAGACTTTGAAAATCCGGAATCTAAGGAGCAGGCACTGAATACGATCTGCAATTTAATTGCCTATATTTCTTCAGAAACCTTGCGGTTGAACTACGTGAGGAAGATATCCGCTAAGTTTGAGATTACAACAGAAATTATAGAGCGAAAGATACGTGACGTTGTCCGGAATGTGAAAGATATTCCAAAGATTGAGGAGATGAAATCGGGTGTCTATGGCCTTGAACAAATCAAGGAGATACGTCGTGAAGGTGAACCATGTGTACTTACATCGGATTTTGATTTGTTTCTGAAATTGTATGGAGATACCCCTGTTATTCTCTTGCATGGAGTTCCATCTGCGACAGATATCCAAGCTATACGTCGGGAGTGTGCCTATTTTACAACGGATAGCCAAGGGATTTTCATAAATAGAGATGGGGATGAATCGGACTATCTTTCCGCATTGACAATGCTTTATCGTGCCGGTTTGACAAATATAACATTGACTGTAGCTGCAAAAGACCAAGAGCAGAAAGTAGTAGAGGATGAAGAAGGGTACGATCAGGAAGAGCAGCGAATAGACAAAACTTATACATTTATAAAATACTATGTACATCTGCATGGTTTGTTCCTAGCTTCTTATTTTGGAGAAAGAACACCTTTTATTGAACGTTGCGCTGACCTGATCAGTTATGCTGAAGATTCTGTCCGAGTGGTTAATGCTAAATATTTCTATGATAATCTGTCGCTTAGTAAGACTGACTTTAATGAAATATTAAAGCCCTATTTGGCAAAACGAAAGTCCCGCATGGCCATCAATGCCCAACGTACAGATGACGATGATGAAGATTACGATCCGAATGAACTGCCTGGGTATGTAGACGAAAATTCCGAATACAATGAAATGTATCGTCAATGTGGGTTCTATCCAAAGTTGAACAAAGATGGAGAGCCTGTATGTTATATGTTCCGGCAAGAGAAAGGTGGGCATCAACAAATAGCTGATTTCTTCATGACTCCTTTACTCCATATTTATTCGGATGATAAGGAGGCCAATAAACGAGTCCTTAAAATAAATCGGAGATACTATAAAACTCCACTTTATATTGAGGTTCCGTCTAGGGCACTGCTAAAGAAAGCGACCATTGAAGAAGAACTGATTCAACTGGAGGCTGTAAACTTCACATCCGGAGAAGAAAAACACTGGACTAAGATACGAGAATATATGTCCCGGCACTTTATCACCTGTTCAGAAATCCTAACCTATGGAAATCAACAAGTCGATGGGGCTTCACGCCGGGAAGACAATATGTTTTTCGCTTTTTCAAATGGGATATTCCATGTCGTAGATGAACAGCCACGCTTTGAACCTGTCAATGAGCTTGGTGTAGTGACACATAATAAGAAGAACTATTACCTTCCTGCATTTTCTACCATATACGCTGGATCCGGACGTCAGTCTGATAAATATGAGCTTATTTCCCAATTAGTTTATAAAGATATTCCGGCCGAGAAACAATGTAGTTTTGAAAAATGGGCCTCTTTAATGGATCAGGTGTATAAAATCAATGATAATGGTAAATGGGGCATTCTCTTTGCTATAATGTGCGCATTTCGTAGCAATATACACTGTATCGACCGTTTGTTTACAGCTCCTTTCTTTATGGGGCCTATGTCTTCAGGAAAAACGCAAATAGCAATTTCCATTCGCTCTTTATTCATATCTCCGAAAGTGCCCATTTTTAATCTAAATATTGGTACAGATGCTGCGATGTCTACTTTGATGAGTACTTTCAGAGATGTTCCGGTGGTTTTGGATGAGTATAATAACAAAGATATATCCGATGCTAAGTTTCAGGCATTGAAGGGGATTGTTTATGATGGTGATGGTCGGCAAAAAAGGAAAGGCACGTCAGGGAAAGAAATTGAAAATGATAAAGTATATGCTCCTGTGATTCTGTGCGGGCAGGAAACGCCGCAAAGAGATGATAATGCACTAATGTCTCGTATTATAGTATGTGAGGTCCCTAAGCCAAAGAATCGTACTCAGGAGGAGGTTGATCTGTTTAATCAACTCAAGGATATTGAGGACCCTAACAAGATAGGACTTTCGAATGTGCTTCTAGAGATATTAAAGCTTAGGCCATTAGTTATGGACCATTTCAGGACGCTCAAGCAGCAAGCCTATGATGAATTGAAAGCCGAACTGAACAATTCTGGTGAGATAGATCGTCTGATGAAAACAGCATCGCTCTTTTTAGCAACATGTAAACTAGTCGAAAGTCATACTAAGATGAATCTGCCTTTTTCCTACAAAGAGTTTTTTAAGATAGCTTGTGCCAAGATAAAGTTCCAGGTTGAACTGATTAGTAAGACTGATAAGCTTGCTACTTTCTTTAAAGCAATGGATGTAATGATTGATACCAAGGCAATTATTGAGAATCGAGATTTCACCATTGATACACCTGATAAAATAACTATTAAGACTCCTGGAGGAGAGAAGAAGGAAATTGCATTTCCTGCAGGAACCAAAATCTTATTCTTGCGCTTGAGTGCTATTTATACACAGTTCGCTCGGAGCTCTTATAACAACGAGGATTCAACTCAATCTACCATTGAGCAGAATCTTAGATCTCATCCGAGTTATATAGGGTGTGTGCATGCACGGCGCTTCAATTGGCATGAAGTTGTAGAGGTTCCTAGAGGAGGATATGAGGACGGTAATACTAATGATACTGTAACAGTTGATAATACTATGGTCCGGAAAGTGGAAAAGAGATTTACTAATTCAAGCTGCATTGCTTTAAACTATGAAATATTCCAAGATTTGTATGATATTGATTTGCGACGTTCTGGTAGTGAACTCCTTGCTGAATCTGCTGACGATAATAAGCAGCCATTACCATTTTAGTTCGATGTATTTTCTGCCTTATACTCCTCTGCCAGCTCCGCCGGTCGAGGAGTATTCTTTTTATAATAAAGCGGACATTTCAAATTGTATTCAACCCTATCATTTATGAATATCATCTCCAATCCCCCGGACCCCCTAAATTTAAAGAAATACAAAGCAAAGAGAGTGTAATTTTGAAAAGATAATTTTCAAAACATGGCGTCCAACAGTCCAACAGTCCAACAGCCAAAAACTTTTTAAAATGTAAATGCCTGTAGTATAGTAGTATATATCTTATTAAAGTAGTATATATATATCCAACATTGCTGTTGTTTGGTTGGACGTTGTTGGACGTGTTGGATTTACAGTTTTCTACATTCCAACAGAATAAAAAATGACCTGTCCAACAAAATGCCACTTAAAAACCTTATGTTGGATGTGTAGGACGTTGTCCAACAGTCAATCAATGTTATTCTTCTAATACTAAATGGCTGATAATTAGATAACTATTTATTATGTAATAGGGCGTGTTGGACGGTTGGACAGTTGGAAGCAAAAATAAATAAAAGTATTTCAAAAATATCCTTTAACTGAAAAGACTATGATTACGACTAGTATTAATATTGAGCCATATTTGGCTGAATACTTACGTGGAAAGTATAATAATGGTTCTGAAGAAGCATTCAGAATTCCAGACAATACAGACCTTTACCATACAATATGGACATTGATGGCTAAACGACAAAAAAATCAATCTCCTGTTGATAATGGTAATTTGGCGTTTATCCTTCCTGAAAGAAGAATCGGAAAGGATCCTAAAGTTTACAATTTCCTTTCTCCTAACTCTGTACGATTGATAGAGAAAGAAGTACGGCGGATGTTTAACCGTGAACTTCATGCTGCGATGGATGAAAATGATATGAATGGACATCTTTTAAAGAACCTAGATGTTGTGCATCATTTCATGTGCTCGTATTGCATTGATTCTATTTCTGAAGATGCTCTTTTAAAAAACTTCTATAGGTGGAGAGAAAATATACGCAAGAGGAAAACACGTCGAGAATATAAAAAGAGGTTAAAAAATGGGTAAAAAATGACCGACCGAACTATCATTTTTGTCCCCAAATGGCGAAAAAACGTCCGCTGTATGGCGAACTTGTTGAATACTAAACAATTATAAGATTATGAGAGAGTTAACTATTACTTTGAGGGTGAAACCTACAGGAAAAATGAAAAAAGAAGAATATCGTTTTCTTGCTGATCCTTTTTCTTTTACTCCTTCTATTACAGATTCGGTATCAGGCAAATTGTTCGATTGTAGTAAAGACATTACGATTGAAACTCCGGATGTAGATACTCTTCGGGAATTTTCCACTGCTAGGTCCGTTATTGTTTATTTGTGTGATTCTTCAGAAAAGTATATTGCAATAGGTACGGATGACATTCCAGCTTTGGTTTCAATTTCCGCAAACTTGAACACTGCAACCTTGAAAATTTCCAGTAAAATGCTCCAGTCGCCATTTTTGCATGTATAAACAGTCCTTCATAGCCTTCTTTCGACGAACTATCTTCGCTGAAAAGATGCGCTACAATGAATAGGACATTTCTTCGTAACTTACTTATTACATCTAAACTCTTCATCACGGCAGAAGCTTATGCTGCTGCCATGATGGAATGTTTTCCACTTCTGGATCAAAAGAACCCAGTACCAGGGGCTTTTTTCTTTTTATCGGATCCGCCGACTTATAAAGACCAGGTAGATAAGGCGGTGGCTAAACTTAAAAGAGAAATAGCATGTACTGCAGAACTTAAGAGTGTAAGCCTGACTAATGATTTCTCATCCGAGGAACTGCCTGAAGGCTCAATTGCTTATCATCGTATTTGGGGTACAATTACATCTAATTCATCCTGGTATTTCTCTTCAAAGCAATTTGAGAGGGATTTGATTGCTGCAGAGAGTAACCCTTCAATATCTGTGCATTTCCTTCATATTAATTCCGGTGGTGGTGAAGCTTGGTATTTAGACCGGTTGTCGGAAACAATGCACTCACTAAAGAAACCTGTAGAAGTCTTAGTTGAGCAGTATTGTGCTTCTGCCGGTTACTATATTGCTTGTCATAGTGCGAATGGAATACATGCGCTGACGAAGAATGATCAAATCGGTTGTATTGGTACTATGATCAGCTTTTATGACTTTTCTGCTTACTATGAGAAGTTAGGAATAAAACTAATTCAAGAGAAATCGAGTCTATCTCCACTCAAGAATAAGAAATTTGAAGATTTACGTGCTGGGCATCCGGAACAATATATTAAAGAAGTTCTTGATCCACTTACCGTTCAATTTTTAAATGAAGTAAAATCATCTCGTCCTAAACTTGCCAATCTCCCTGAAGATGATCCGGTATTCCAAGGTGAAACATTTGATGCTCAACATTCGATTGATAAAGGGTTAATTGATTCTGTGATGACTCTTCCTGAAGCTATTGCCCACGCAAATTCACGTGGACAGGAATACTTGGATAGCATTTCCCTCCGAAATAAAATAAATCAGTATGTCTAATTTAACAATTAATTAATTATGAATTTTAGAGAAAAACTTCGAAAGGTCTTACAGCTTTTGGATTTATCCCAGAAAGCGGCAGATAAACAACTTGCATCTGAGGACATTACAGCGATTGCTACCCGTTATCAGAAAGAGTTTCAAGCAACTCTTAGAGAGGACATGGATGCTGACTCTAGGCAGCCAATGTCTCAGGAAGAAATGAACCAGTTGCAAGCGTTACTGGCAGGTATTGTACCTTCTACGGAAAAGACTGAAGGGACTGCTAATTCAGAGGAAAGTCCGGTAACTCAATCGGAAGCTACTCCAGAAGGTATTCTTGAATTAGCTAAGAACGTTGCAAAGCAAAATGGTGAATTACAAAAGCTAGTGAAAACAATGACAGAGCAAACAGCAGAAGATACTGCAGCTGCTGTTGTTACAACTCCTACTACAATGAGAATCAATGGACCTGGCACTACTGCCAAATACCTGTTTGGTATTGAAACTCCTATGTTTGATATGTCGAAACGTTGGAATAAGATAGCCGAAAATCCGAATTACTCTTCTACTGATATCGAAGAAGGTGAGGAGAAGGCTTTCTTTCAAGAAGTATCGGTTTTCTCTAAATCCCTTGCCAAACGTTATGAATATCTGAATAAGAATCATTTGCTTGATCCCGTGAAATTGGCTGCTGGCGAGTTTTCTACAGATTTTGCAGGTGTTGGTGATGCGAAAGTCGGTGATCAATATGTAATTCGTCGTCAAGATGCATTAATTGCACATGTACTGAAAGCACGTGATTTAACTCAGTTCTTTCCGATTCGTTATGGTATTCAAGATCATGACTTAGTTTTCAATACTTTCTTTGATGAAGTATCTCAAGGATGGCAAGAAGGTGAAGTTTGGAAAGGCGGCATGAAGCTTGAAAACGAAATGGGGCATGTTGATGATGCAATGATCAAAATGAAGTTTGGACCAATGAAGAAGTTGGAACGAATGTATATTGGTTACCTCAATAAAGAAGGCTCTGATCCGATCAAGTGGTCTTTGATTGAATATTGTATTGTCAATACTCTGGAAACAGCCCAAGTTGAACAAAACAAGCGTCGAATTCGTGGAATCTACGCCACTCCGGAAAAAGGTGTTCCATCTCATTTCCTGAATGCTTCCACGGGACTCATTTATACGCTGATTCGTTATTATCACGAGAATAAGATTCTCTTGCATGATGATGTAACTTATCGCTCTTACACTAAAGAGAATATGGTGGATGCAGTTAAGGAGTTTGTTGCTGATATTATTGAAAAATGTACAGAGGACATGGATCTGGATCAGCATGTTATTTACCTTAATAATTTGCATCAGACTTGGTGGAAAGAAGGTTGTCGGGCACGGTATGGCAAAGATCTTGATTTTACCGGTCCTGATAGCTATTTGAATGTTGTTCCTGATACGACACTTCATATCAAATGGCTTCCTTATCTGGGGCAAAGTTGCTTGATGTTCCTCGATATACCGGGGAATATCCAGTTCTTAGAATATATTCCGGGAGAAATGATGGCCTTTAAAGCTAAGGATGATATGGAGATGGTAAAGTGCTGGTCAACTTGGAAAGAAGGTACTGCAGCTGCTTTCTTAGGTCGTCGTTTCAAAACGCACGAAGAACTCGTTGAAAATAACTATGAATGGCAGCAGATATTCATGAATAAACCTTCTGTCGATGTGGCAGTTGATGCGACTGTTATTGATGCGAAAAAAGGTTTCTGGCAGGTTACTTCAGAGAACACAAAAGCAACTGCAATCACTGATATTAAAAATGCGAAAGCAGGTATTGGGTATCTTATTGAATGTGGATCTAAAACTAACGCTTCTACTATCTCGAAGTCCGGAAAGTTTGCCGATATCACAGCAAACTATACTCCGACAAAAGAGGGGGATTACATCCTTGTTCTTTTGAATAAAGACGGTAATTTCCGCGAACTTGAACGGTGTGTAGGAGGAATTCGTACTGTCAATGCAGTTTTGCAACCAAATCTTCCTGGCGTAAGATAGTTGTTTTCAGTTTTTTATAGGTGTTTGTTTTCAGGGGTGGGAGTTCTGCCCACCCTTTTTTCTTAATTACAAAATTAATTTTTATGAAAGCTAAAAAAGTTAGTAACCCTTATAAAAAAGGGAATCAATATGCACGTAAAATGCAGGTAAAGCTCTTTTTATCTCTTGCACTTCTTTTTGCCATTGTTTTTGTTGTTGGTATGTTCCTGGATCCTGATCATTCAATGTTTTGCATGACAGGATTCTCTGGAACATCTTTGGCTTCTATGATGGCCATTGGTAGCATAGATGACGTTTCTGATAAAGTAACTCATGGCTCGAATATAGCTTATAAGATTTATTTGATTGATGTTCATCAAATCAATTCGAATGTGAAATTTCCTAAGCCTAATGCTAATCGAGAGGTCGCGACAATACCAATGCTCTCGGGACAATATATGCAATATTTTGAGGCACATGATATTCCGACTTATGTGGGCAATGGGGAGAAAGGAGATATAACGACTTCTGGTACGAACCAATTTGTAGCAATCATGGGCGGTATGAGGGATCAGCTTCTGAACTTTACAGAAGAACATGCCGGCGGTAAGTTTGTGATTTTATTTAAGGAGATTGGCGAAGATCAATGGTATATCTTAGGAGAATATGATAGACCTATGGTATTGAAAACTTATGAAGCAAAAAATGACAAAGATGGCCGTTATATAACCTTCACTTTTGAACGTACTTCTGTGACACAGTATCATAAATATGTTGGTGATATTGTAAAAGCTCCAGCAGAGGTGCATGCAGCGGGGACTAAAGAGCTGGCTATTAAACCTACAAGCAACTCTTATGAGATACCAAATGGAACAGCTGCCACTTATGTCATTGAGACAGTATCAGGTTTGACAAATAATGATAAAGGTCGATATATTACCTTGACCGGTAGCGGAACAGATAAGGCAGCTACAATTGCGGACGGAACGACGTTTATCTTGGAAGATGGAGCAACATGGACTGCAAAGGCCGGTTCTTCTATTACATTCCGAGTCTTGGACCCTGCCACTCTTATTGAGGTTTCTGGAAGTAGAATTCAAACAGCGTAAGTTATGTACGGATTTAAAGAGAAAACGAAATATTTTAATGAGTTACGTAATACAGCGGTAGCTGAAGCAGATTTAAGTCTGCTTCAGGAAACTGCTCCGGCACATCCTAAACTCAAGATGTTTGCCCGTAACCCGCAACGTTATGCAGATGACATCCTTTATACATTGCTAGACTTAAAGTCAAAGGAAGCCATCCGGATAAATCGTCGTGAAATAGAAAAAGCTAAAGAAGAAACTGGAGCGGAAAATATACTTGATACCGATGGAACATGTGCTGGAGCAGAGATTCAATCAGGCGGAAACACAGCAACTTGTTTGGGAAATCAGCCAGGAACAGAGGGAACTTCTGTACAGGAAGAAAAGAACTCTTTTGAAATCGATGCCGAGATTTACGAAAAACAGGCTGAAGCGGAACTTCGTGAGCAAGAAAAACAAGAGGCAGAGGAACGTGCATCTCAAGCGGAAGAACAAACAGAAGTTTTAGAGCAAGAGAACCAGGAACTGAAAGAAGAGCTTGAAACGGAACAGGAAGCAAGAGTTGAAGCCGAAGACCGTGCGGAACAGGCAGAGCAAGCCTTGGAAGAAGAGAAAAAAAAAGAACCTACCAAGGTAGCTCCAAAAAGCAAAAGCACGAAGAGTACCCGCAAATCGACTGGGAAAACCTCGAAGACGAAAACGTCCAAATAGCTACGATACTGTATAATGATCGTGTGGTGACTTGGAAAAAGATGAAGCAGCTCGATGAATTGCTGGATAAGAAACCGACAAGGCGTGCAGTTGTTGATATGGCTGAACTCCGGATCCGTAACTTACTAGCATTCTCCGAGCTGCAAACGTACAACGACACTGGAGTGTTTCGGTATAAGCATCCGCTTATTGTTCATCGGTCGGAGAGAGCTGAATTGGAACGTTTACGGGCGTCCGACCCCTTGGAGTTCCTTCGCCGGTATAAGAACTGTTCCGATAACATTCGCAGATACGAATCCTTTCTAAAACGGCCTGAACGCAAAGATAAACGGTCGCAAGATAAAGAACACCTTCGTCGGTTTCGTGACCGAGAAGCCTTATTTAAATCAATTCTCGAAGAATCAAAGTAGATTATGGAAAAGCTAATAGAAGTATTTAATTTGGGTGGCCTACCGACTGCCCCGCTGGATTCGTTCTTAGAGCTTCAGGAGGATTTTAAGAAATCGGATCCTGATAAATTATCGAAACTACAGATGCTTATTATTACCCGTGGTTTCAAGTATGCATTTAAAGCCTGGAAGGATCCGGATGGAAAGCTGTGGATCATCGATGCCCATCAACGATGTAAAGCATTGCTTGCATTACGAAAGTCGGGGTTTATAATTCCTGAAATTCCTTATGAGCCTATCTTTGCTGCAGATAAGAAAGAAGCTGTTGAAGAGATTGCAGCATATAATTCGGAGTTTGCCACAAAGAATCCTGATACATTACTTTTTAAAAAGTACAATATAGATACCGATACGATGGAACGTTTTAACCTCGGTTATGAGGTGAAAGCTGTCGATTATTCTATTGCGACTCCTTTGTTTACCCATGAACATGAATCAGAAGGCATTCAGGAAGATAACATTGAGTTTTCTATTCCTTCAGATGAAGAAGATTCTCCAGGTTCTGTTTTTGCCCAGCCTGGTGATATATGGCTACTAGGCAATAATCGGCTGATGTGTGGGGATTGTCGTTCCAAAGCGGATGTATCTGCAGTAATGAATGGTCAATACGCTGACTTGCTTGTAACGGATCCTCCATATAATGTTGCATATCAAGGAGCAACAGAAGATGAACTTACTATTCAGAATGATTCGATGGAAAACGATCTGTTCGCCACTTTCCTTCGCCAAGTCTTTACTGTCATGTTTTCAGTCTTGAAACCGGGTGGTTCTTATTATGTATTTCATGCGGATAGTGAGGGGGAGAACTTTCGTGCATCTCTCCGGAAAGTTGGATTTAAAATAGCACAATGTTGCGTTTGGGTAAAAAACTCAATGGTCATGGGACGACAAGACTATCAATGGCAGCATGAGCCTTGTCTTTATGGCTGGAAACCCGGAGCCGGTCACTTTTGGAACTCGGATCGCAAACAGACAACAGTTTGGAACTTCGATAAGCCACAACGCAACGCCATCCATCCCACTATGAAACCAATTGCACTAATGGCATATCCTATATGTAATTCTAGTGCACCCGGACAAATTGTAGTAGACTTTTTCTCCGGATCCGGTTCTACACTTATGGCTTGCCAACAGACGGATCGAATTTGTCATGCGATAGAAATAGATCCACGCTATGTATCTGCAACTGTATCCCGATATCGGGCAATGTTCCCAGAGCAGGTAATCCGGTTGATCCGTGGTGAGGAATTGATGACTGCAGAAGAAACTCTAAAACTTATTGTATGAAAAACGAGCTGACACCTACCTCTGATGTAGATCAGATCACTCAAATCGGTGAAGAATATGTATCCCAGGTGCGCACATTTGGCGCACTTGGATACACACCGCAACGCATCTGTAACCTTCTTGGACTTCGTGGGAAGGAGAAGTTAGCGTTGATTGTCCGGATCACTCTTACTGGAGATGTATATTATGATGCATACAACAATGGACGTGCTCTAGGAGAATACAATATTGATGCGGAACTGGCGAAAAAGGCAGAAGCTGGAGATATTGATGCTATTAATACCCTGGAAGAACGTAAAAATTTACGTGTTGAACTAGACCTACGAAAACAATTGTTTGGAGTATGACACAATTAGACCACCTTGATAAAATACATCCGGATCTAATTTCGGAGTTTCTGACAACTGGATGTTGTTCAGGAATTCCGGAGGAGATTCGGCTATTTTTAAAGCAGTTGCAATGGGCTGCAGAGATATTTGAGTATGAGAGGAATATTACTCGTGCTGCCAAGCTGTTACGGCAGAGGATTAATGCTTCGCAGCAGATTAATATTGATGAACGGACCTGTAAGGCCCGTATCTATGCCGCTATAAACTACTTTAATATCGATAACAATGTATCTATCAAGGTATGGGAATCTAATTACGCAGACAAATACGAAGATTTAGCGAAATTATGCGCTGTAAGAGGAGATTACAAGACACAGGAGAAATGTTACAACGCAGCCTTAGAGTGCCGGCGTAGAGCTTCAGAAATAGCGGAAGCAGACCGCGATCTTGGCATCGTATTCCTGATCTCTCCGAACCTCACTCCGGAAGAGCTTGGTTTCCAAAAGAAATCAATAAAAGAAATAGCTCGCAAAAACAATGAAGGGTTTTATATCAACCTTATTGATTCTCTTCCTATTGAAAAAGCGGATAAGAAACGTTTGTTACGTGATGCTGATATTCAGGAGGCTGAAATAGTAGAACCTGAAGAAACTGGAGAGTAATATGGGAATAGAACTTTATTCACAATCATCGCAATCGCTTAGTGCAAGTTCTACGACTTTTGACTTGACTGCAACTTTTGAAGAATGTTATCAGAATGTAATGCAGATTAGAGCGAATGCCATTGATTCAAATGTACTTATTGTCGAAGCCGGCCGTGCGACAGGTAAGACGGAAGGGGTTATGGGGCCACGTATTATTCGAGTAGCAAACGATATGCCTGGGGAACTTTCGTTCTTGGTTCATAAAACATACGTGGCACTCATGACAAATGTTTGGCCTAATATTCAGGCGTATTTTTCCAAACCAGTTGGTGATGGACGGCGCTCCATGCTTGAATATGGTATTGACTATATTGTAGGTGAATCAAAAATACCGTCTCACTTCAGAAAACCTCGATATCCGATTGCTTATCCAAAGCATAGTATCTTATTTCGTGATGGTCATCATCTTCAGATGGTGAGTTCTGATCAGCCGGAATCCGTAGCCGGCCGATCAGGTGTTCATGCCTTTGTTGAGGAAATGAAACACAATAAAGGCGAGAAGTTAAAGACTCGTTTGTTCCCGTCTTTACGTGGTTCTTCGGCTTCTATTCGAATGTCTCCTTATTATCAGGGAATAACAGGTGTGTCGGATACGGCCCGCTTGGATTTAGGAGAAGATAATTGGTATGAAGAATATGAGAATAACGTCAATCAGGAGCTTATTGATGAGATTGCGTCCGCTGCTTTATATTTACATGCTGCTTTATATAAAATATATCGGAACAATCACCGGTTGAGAGAGGAAAAGAATCCTGTTATCATTGAAGCCCTACGTTTGGAAACAGAAAAAGCGAAACGTGTTGTAGCAACTTGGAAGCCACGCCTTGCGGATATGCGTAGAAATGCGAGTTATTATATCCGTGCTTCTTCTTTCGCTAATAAAGACATACTTGGGCCTAAGTTTTTCCGTACCCAGTTAGAATCACTTGACATTGATGAGTTCCTGACTTCTATTTGTGCAATCCGGAAGAAGGAAGTCGTTAATAAATTCTTCGCAAACTATCGAAAAGACAAACATCAATTCTCTGATGGATATCGCTATGAATCAATTTTGAAGTTAGATTTGCGTGAACACTTTGTTTTAACCTCCAGATATCTGAAGTACTATGATAAACGTGAACGGATTCTTCTAGGTTACGACCCCGGACACTTTTCCAGCGTTGTTGCTGCTCAAGAGAAAGATTATGGTCATGAACTCCGGGTTCTAAAAGAATTCACTTGCTACTATCCGGCAGAACAGCCGGAACTGGCAAAGCAAATCTTTGAGTTTTTCGGAACTGACGCAATTAATAAACAGATTGTGCTTTATCACGACCGGGCGGCCAATAAACGCCGGGAGGACCTCGAAAAAATAACTTCTGATGCTCGTATATTGAAAAGAGAATTAGAGAGTTACGGATTTTCAGTTGAACTCATGAACGAAGGACAGTCTACTATTTACCACTGGCAGCAATTTAAACTTTTATTGCTCTTGTTTGGTGAACAAAGTAACTCATTACCTGTATGCCGGATAGATGAGAACGAGTGCCCGAACCTTTGTAGTGCTATTCCTTTATCTCCACTCAAGAAAACAGACGGGCGTATTGAGCTAGATAAGTCCTCCGAAGTTAAAGTACCGTTAAAGCACCAGGCAGGACTAACAACACAGCTTCCTTCTGCACTTATTTACTTGCTTTTCGGGCTATATGGTGACAGAATACAAAGTGAATTAAGGAACATACCAGATGATTTGCCCGAAAATTTAGTAGTATAATGTATTTGTTAGAGTGATATAGTAAGTTCCGAATTTTGTATAATACTATGTGTTTGACATTGCTTTGGTATCTAAAATGCGGGTTATCAGCCAAAAGACATTTTGAAAACAAAAATAAGAAAAAGCGAGAGGCGAAATTCTCCACGCCCCGCTGAAAAAGCGGTTTGAGGTGCAAAAAAACACATTTGTCAGGAAGTATGACAGCCCCCTGGGGACGTCCTTTCGGAAGGGGGAGGAAAACGATAATTTCGGGCATGGAAACGACGATGACAGGCATAGGCGCACTGCAATGGGCAAAGGAGTTATCTAAGTTGCCAAACGGCTGCTTTACCATTGCCTTCTTCCCTTACTCCAGGCAGAAAGGGGAGTCTTCCGAGAAGTTGGTTGTGAGGGAGGGCTGTACTTTCCGGACACAACTTCCGGAAGAACGATTCAGCATTGATAGTGAGAACTTCTTCCTCTTTAATGATGGGAATGGTGACCCAAAGATGTGTTATCGCATACTTATTCGTTACATGGGATTTCCTCAAGATGGATATAAATTGCATAAAATAGACTGGTTATGAGTGATAGTTTAGAGATGTTGGGAAATTATGGTTGCTATGTGGATACCGGAAGCACCATTTCCTTTCAGTTAGGAACGAATCCTGCAGCGGGGTTAAAGGATCCGGGCTTCGTTAATTCAAATACTGTTCTTCCTGCAGACTACAATTGGCAATCAATTGGAGGGTTCAACGTATGTTCACGTGGAGCGAATAACATGAAGTGCGAAGAAGTGGAGAGCGATATCAAGAAGAATCGTTTATTGCCTCGGTTGATAACAAAACAAGTTAACATGCTGTACGGCCTCGGGCCGGCTATATACATTAAGAGCATAAAGAACGGGAAGCTTGTTAAAGAATGGACGGACTGTCCCGAAATAACTACTTGGTTAGAATCTTGGAAGGATCGTGGTTTAGAGTCTGATTATAAAGAGGTGGCTAAAGGAAATATAAAGAACTACTATTACTTTCGTGATTACTTTGTGAAATGGCGCATGACGCTTGGTAACCGTATCGGGGAGCAATTACCAGTAGCCGGTCTTGAGTTGATGGAGAATAGACGGTGTCGGTTGGCCACACAAAAAAGGGATGTTGTCACAGAACTGATCAATTATAAAGACTTCACTCATATTGCCGTTGGACGTTGGAGTTATGGGGTTTCTAAATATTTGTTTTATCCACGTTTGGTGCTTAGTGATATTCGTAACATTAAATGGGCTGCAATATCCCATCATCGAGAAAAATCGGTTAGTGAATTCTATGGTGTAAATGAAACTCATGAAGGGACAAAAGCTTATATCAAGGGCTCAAACGATACGGCTAATTACATAAACTCTTTCTTAAGAAATTCGTTAGCTGCTAAAATTCATATTATCATCCCGAATGCATGGGCAGAATCAAAACGTGCACAGATAACGAAAATATGCAATGAAAATCAAGAGCGGAAAAGAAAGAATGAGTCATTGTTAACTTATAATGGGATTGATATCGGGACTACCTATAAGGAGTCGTATTTTCTAATGTATCTCAAGCAAGAACTCCGTAATATTAGTGAGTATCTTTCTGGGGCGGACAACCAGGGAAAGGCTTATGCAACTCTTAGTTTCAAAACCGGATCCGGTGAAGAGGAACGGTGGAAGTTTGAGGTTTTGGATTTGAAATATAAAGAGTATATTGACGCTCTTATTACTTATGACAAGCGTGCTGATGAAGTGCTACTTTCTTCTGTTGGTCTTGATTCGTCTATATCTAGTGTATCCAAGGATGGGGTCATCTCAAAGTCTGGAGCTGACGTATATTATAATTATTTGATTTACCTGATGTCGCTAACTCCGGATGATGAAATATGCTCTGAACCTTTTAATATGGCTATTCGGATAAACTTTCCTGAATTATACAAGCAAGGATATCGCTTTGGTTTCTATCGTGAAACACCTAGCCGGCAAGAAGAAGTAACTCCTAATGAACGACTAAATAAACAACAATCATGATACTGAAAGACTTATTTACAGACATCTCCGGATTTGCGGAGTTCGTGCCTGGTATTGACTCGAGCACAAACCTTTCGCTACTTAATAGTCATGCAGTTACCGCTTATAAGAGAATTGCGAATATTGTGAGTGTTCCTGTATATAATAATATCATTAAAAAAGGTGTAGGTGAACTATACGATCACCTCCGAACTGCGTTGGCTAATCTAACGATGGCCAATGATACAGTCTTTGATGTACTTCGCAAACGTAAAGCGAATATTGATATCTACAAGTCTGAACAGGAAGCTATAAGAAGGGCTTATTATGAGAATTATTATAATGCTATGGATTCCCTTATTGCGCTCCTGAATAGTACCGAGGACTTAGGGTGGGATAAAACCAGGTATTATAAGATGCTTGATAAACTGCAGATAAAAACAACAGAAGAATTCGATCTTTTGTACTGCATTGATTTATCATATCTTTTCTTCTTTCGCTGTATTCCGATACAGATTGAAGTTTTGGAGGAGAATCTAACCGGTTACCTGGAACGTGCAAAGGAGAAACCATCCGTCTTGTCATTAATTAATCGAGTGCTTGCAAAGAAGGTAGTAGCTGTTGCCTTAACAAGGTTTGATATCTTGGAGTTTCCTTCCACTATCCGGAATCTTTTTGATGATTCAAAAGCAAGCAGATCCGGAAGGGATGAACAGGAGAGACTGCTTTCTTTATCTGTTCAGTTGCAGGAACAGGCCAATAGCTTGATTAAAGATATCGACTTATTATTATCTGATCCACAGGATACTGATATTGAGACTGAAACTTCATTCAATCAACCGGAAGATAAAATACAATTAATGCCATGATTGAGTTTTGTGTACATCAGGAAAAGTTTGCGGTACCGAACGCCTGGGAGGAATTGACTCCGGAACTGTTTGAAGGTATTATGGGAGATATGGACTTAGTCACAAAAGGAAAGCTTTCACCGGGTATGCTTCAGATTAAACATGTTTGCCGTGCAATGGGATGGAATCCGCGATCACTTGCTCGAGCTAAAGATGAAGATACTTTGTCAAACTTAGCTTGGTTAGGAGAACAAGTAGACTTTATTTTCCGTGTTACATATCCGGATCAGGATGCTGCTCTTCAGGATTTGTCTAAAGATGATTTTATTAAAGCGAAGAAAACGCCTCCGGAGAGATTGGATTTACCGATTGCCAGGTATCTCTCAAAACTGGATTATAAGTTCGTTTTGAATAGTTGCTTTTGTGTGCAATTAATTCCTTATGTATCCATTCAGGGGAAATTGTATCCTGGGTATAGTATCGATACTGGTTTTAATCAGCTGACTTGTTCCCTTACAGCCTTGCAATTTATAGAGGCTCGCTCCCTGTTGGGATGTAATAAAGAGATGTTACCTTTGCTTGCTGCTATTTTATATCATCCTGGTCCGTATGATTCGGAATCTGCACATACATTAGCTAAGTCGTTTGAAAGACTATCTTCAGAAACCTTGCAAAGTATTGCATTCAATTTCTCGTCGTTTGTTAATTATTTGTTTTCAAAGACACAGTTCCGGATCTTAGTTGCCGGTGAGAGTGAAAAGAAAAGTCTTATAACAACCGGTGCGCTTGAATCATTGTATAACTTAAGCAATGATGGATTAGGAGATATTTCGACGGTTGAGCAAATGAACCTAATCAAGTATCTTACAATTTTGCGTAAAAAACTGATAGAGGCTGTACAGAGCATGGGGAGTGCGGAAATGCCTGTTGTGGATATTGCTAAGAATACAGGTTTGCCAATTTCATTAATAAAACAAATTATATGATTTTCGAGATTCTCAAATATTATGCTCAGTTCCCGAATCATAGTAAGGTACTTGAGATCTTTGCAAAGGGGAGGAGTGATCTTCCTGAATACGCTGCAATTCAAGAAGAAATAAAAAGCCTACCTAAATATTCCCGGATCCAAGGATTAGACTATTATATTTTTGGGCAAAGTTTTGATTCTGTTAAGCAACGTGTTGATGGTATTGTTTCCGGGACATATTTGTTTGTGGAAATTGGTGATATCATGTCTAAACGTGATCAGAAGAATAATATCCAGGATGAAGTGCAAATGGCAGTCACTATTGCTGCAAAATCAGCAGAAATGGATCTGATAGAGGAAGCGATACAATCAAGGCGTACTCTTTCCATGATGCAACAGTTACGAGTTGCCATGACATCTGACCAGAGGAATACTCCTTGGTTGAAGGAATTGTCTTCGTCATGTCAAATACGACCGTTTGTAACAAAAGAATTTGCTTCAATTGGCTGGACATTGATGTTCGATAGGGAGGGTAGTGACTTATTTGATATAAAGCGTCTATTTAATCGTGTGTGATTGGCTAAATATTAGGATATATAACTTGTAAATATTGATAAAATGAAACGTGATACAAAAGAAGCTATTCAGTATGGGAGTGCTATTGGTATGCTTATATTAGGCTCTGCTTTGGCAATTGCAGGGTTCATTATGTCACATGGTGAAATACATGATAGTGTATTATGGCTCTTTGCGCAGTGCTTGCTATATGCAGGGGCTGTATTTGGAGTTTCAGTCTACATAACAGATCGGTTTAATAGGCTTGAGAATAAGTTGTTCAATAAAAAAGAGGAGGAATCAAAATGAAGGTAATCGATGCAATTATCATCCATTGCTCGGCCACACGTGCCGGACAAGATTTACGTGCAAAGGACATCGACCGGATGCACCGGGTCCGGGGATTCAATCAGATTGGTTATAACTTCATTGTTGACCTTGATGGAATGGTTGAAAATGGTCGTCCGCTATCCATCGACGGTGCTCACTGTAATACGAAAGGATTCTCTGATTCATCCTATAATAAACATTCTGTTGGCGTGTGTTATATTGGCGGACTGGATGCGTCCGGGAAGCCGGCAGATACAAGGACGTCCGCTCAAAGAGCTAGTTTACGGCAATTAGTCGCGAAGCTCTGTAAAGAGTATCCTATTATCGAGGTTCTCGGACATCGTGATACTTCTCCTGATCTGGACGGTAGCGGAGAAGTAGAGCCGGCAGAATACATCAAGGCCTGTCCCTGTTTTGATGTTCGTTCCGAGTTTTCTAATTTTCTTCGTAATACAGTGATCCGACCATGAAGCAGTCAATCTATATTATCATATTGCTGATGTTAGCAATATGTTTCGTATCATGCCGGACTCAATATATCCCGGTTGAGTCTGTTCGCACTGAATACAAAACACGTGACAGTATCCGTTATGATAGCATCTATCAGCGAGATAGTATTTATACACTCATAAAGGGTGATACAGTCTATCAGTATAGATATAAGTATCTGTATCGCTACCTAACAACGAATCGTACCGATACGATTCTTAAAAACGATTCTATTCGTGTTCCTTATCCGGTCGAAAAGAAGTTAAGTCGTTGGCAATCTATTAAAATGGAGCTGGGCGGATGGGCGTTCGGGATCGTTATTGTTTTTATTTTGGTAATAATCGGACGAATAGTATACAGATGCAAAAATAAGTAGTACCTTTGTCGCAGAATCTTAAAAACCAAACCACGTGAGTGGATGTACCTCGGCTAAGCGAAGTCGGGGCTTTTTTATTCCCTTAATAGCTTGATTTTGAACTTGTTTTTAATCCTTTTTTAGCTTAAGCTAAACAAGGCTAAGGTGCTGATAATAAGCTTGTTATTGCTACGTTGTTAGAGCTTATAGTGTTATCTTTGAAGTATAAAAATAAAGGATAAAGCATTATGAACGAGCAAATTACCAACATTTTAAATCAGAGCATAACAAAGACTAGCAAGATACAACAATTGCTTCTTTTAGGATTAACCCGCCGCCAAGTTGCGGATCTTGTAACAAACGGAAATTACGGTTTTGTACAAAACGTATATAAAAAGATGCTTGAAGCTGGAACCTTTACTACAGCAGCTAATACAACCGCTTTTTTACCTGAAATAGACTATACCTTTAACCGCCGCTTCGGAATTGAGATCGAAGCGTACAACTGCACTCGCGATCACCTTGCTCACGAACTTCAGGAAGCCGGAATAAACGTAGCAGTTGAAGGATACAACCATAATACAAGCGCACATTGGAAATTGGTAACGGACGCAAGTCTTTATGGCAACAATACTTTTGAACTGGTAAGCCCAATATTGGAAGGAGAAAGCGGATTGAGAGAACTTGAAAAAGTATGTTGGGTACTTGATCTTTGCAACGCAAAAGTTAATGAATCTTGTGGATTACACGTCCACATGGATGCAGCGGATTTCAACATGAACACTTGGAAGAACTTAGCACTTAGTTATAAGAATATAGAGAACACAATAAACGCTTTCATGCCAGCTACACGCAGAGACAACCAATATTGCAAAAGCTTAAGCAGAATATCTGAAAGAAGAATACTGCAGGCAAATACGCTCGACGACCTTCGGGCAGCTTTTGGAAACGACCGCTATCATAAAGTAAACCTTGAAGCTTACGCCCGCCACCGGACGATAGAATTTCGCCAACATAGCGGTTCTACGAACTTCACAAAGATGAGTAATTGGGTTCTTTTTTTAGGCCGAATGATTACCTTTGCGCAACAGGCGAAAGTTGAAACAGGAACAACGCTTCAGAATCTGCCTTTCTTGACAGATGATCAAAAAATATACTTTAAACTTAGAACGAAAAAACTTAGTAGATAATGAATAATAGAAATTACTTATTGCAGGATGGCGGCACAATAACCGCCACCTGCGCTGCAGATTTTGTAACCAAACTTCGGGAAGGTAGTCGTTTTGATTCTGAATGTACCGATCAGGAATATATGTTCAACTTTGCCGACCGATATCGCGACCAAACAGGAAACGTTATTCGTGCTGATTCTCCGGAGAATTTTATTGAAGATTTAATAGCTTTTGGGTATGTAACTGTTAAATAATTAGTGTGATAAAGAAATTGTTATCAAAAGTTTTGTTTGTGATAACAATTTCTTTATCTTTGTGGTGTCAAACAAAAGAGCTCTTTGAATGACTGATGAAGAAGCGTTAAAAGCGCGGGTAGATGAGTTAATTGAAAATCTTAACTACTACCTCCGAAATTATAACCGACTCATTGGAATTGGTTATAGAAAATCGGTACTCGACGCAGAAATTGAGAATCTCAAGCTTGAGATTCAGAGGTTATCTGCTCGGTAGAAAAAGAGTTCCCCACTCGACGGGGTGGGGAACTCATCTTCTTCATTATTTTGTTTTATCTAAAATTTATGTAAGGTGGGAGTAAAAGAAGATTTTTTCAGATTAAAAACAGCATGCCTCGAGGCTAAAGGTTCTGATCGTGAAAAAGCGGAACAAGAGATGGATCGTTTCTTTGATTCGTTACGACCGGAAGACCAACAGGAACTGCAGGCAGCTATTGATGAAGATTTTGTTCGGATTCACCAAGTGGTTGATGATGCTAAAAAGATGAAAAAACAGATTGAAGTGCGAAAGATCTTATCTGAAGTACTTCCGTTCATCTCTGTCTCTGAATTTGCCAAGCAATATTTTGATAAATCAGCTTCTTGGCTGCATCAACGCATTAATGGAAATGAGGTGCACGGGAAAGTAGCAACTTTTACAGAAATGGAATTGAAAATTTTATCTGATGCATTGAAAGATGTTGCTAATAAATTGAATAATGCAGCTTCTGCATTATCTTGATAAAAAAGTCAAAATATTTTTGGGCTGTTTCGTTTTTCTTGACTATCTTTGTTTTTGCCAAGTAAAAACCATATTTTCAACTCCTCATATCGTGTAATCCGTAAAATCGGATTCCGGGTGGTTCCGGTTGGCGCACGATATGAGGAGTTGATTTTTATAATAGTAATAACATAAAATAGGTACGATTATGGAAAAAGAAAAAAAAGATCCTCGTTTGTCTGATGAAGTAGTAAAACTACAAAAACATAGAATTATGTTGTGGTGTGCTATAATAATTATCGCTTTTTTTCTTATAGTTCAGTTTTCTGTTGCAAATTGTGAGAATAAAATTTTAGCTGACCAGTTTACATTTGCATCTACGATATCATCTATAATTTTATCGGTTATTGCTATTATAATGTCTGTAGTGTCTGGTGAGTCGATAAATAATCTTCTGCATAAATTTAGAGATGTACATGATGAAATAAGTGATGTACCAGGTAAGATTGATTCCTCAATACAGAAAATGGATGATTCATCTGGCAAGTTTGACGAAATCTATAGTAATTTGAAAGATACTCCTCAAAAAATAGAAAAAGCGACACAGGTAATGGCAGAAGCTTCTGGGAAAATAGATGAATCTGTTCAGCATTTACATCAAGTAATGGATGAATTTCAAGAAAAAACAAAAGATTTTCATTCTTTAAAAAACGAATTAAGATCAGAAATAAGAGATGGATTTCAAAGTGTAGGTAACACGACTGCAATACAAAGTGAGAATGGGAACATTTTAACAAGTGAACAAACCACCGAAGTTCTTAAAAGTGGCTCTCCTTGGGGGGCTTTATTACTATATGCAATTAAGCGGTCAAAAGATGAAAAAAAGTATTTTTTGTTGAAACATTTTTGTGAAAAGTTTGAGCTTAAGAATAGAGAAGATTATTTTTATGGTTATTTTATAGCTATGAGGGCTACTGGAATATTTGAAGTAAAAGAAAAACAAGTAGGAAAAAAAATTGAAATAATTAATTATAATCGGGAGTTAGATAATATGAAAAGATATTTGCCTGAGTACTTTCCTAAAAGCAAAATATCTGAACGAATAGAAGCGATAGAACAACTTATAATCGAAGAAGAACTTATTGTAGATTAATATCTTTAATCTTGGAGACAACGAGGTTTTTTGTTGTGAATTGAGGGAACTGCCTAAAATGTATTTTTCTTTTGGATAAAGAAATGGTTATTATAAATTACAAATAAGCGAGTTGAAAAAATGAGAAAATTACAAAGAATAATGAAAGAAAAGTGGAATTACTTAGCAATTGCTATTTTTATATTGTTTACATTGATCGTATCAATATCATTCATACAATTTGTTCTTAAATTTAGTGGAAGTGATATTTCTGAACGACTTGATGATTGGAGTGATTACTCTGCATGTATTACAGCTTTATTTGCTTATGTATCTTTGATTTTTATTTATATTACATACAAGAACCAGTCCTTAGCCAATTATAAGCTGCAATTTGACAGCACATTCTTTAATATGTTGCAAATTCAGAGAGAAATTTTAGGCTCTTTAGCAAAGGGACATTTTATAAATAGAAAAGCTTGCATAATAGGTTCATACTCACCAGATTATTCAGGTGAACTAAAATATGACGATGCTTTAAAAAAGATAAGGAAAAGCTATCAACCATCTCCACACACACAAATATCTTCTGATATGCATTATTTTCGTCATTTATATCATATAATCAAACTGGTTCGCAATAGTGCTTTTAATGAAACGCAGCAACGAGAATATATTGATATAATACAGGCTCAAATGAGTAATGAGGAATTATTTGTTATGTTTTATAATGTCGTTTTTTATGGGAATAAAGAGTATTTGTTATGGCTGGATGATTATGGCTTTTTTGAGAATATTCGTCCAAATGGAACCTTATTTGATAAGTTGAAAGTACACTTCTTTCCTAATACTAATTTTAAGCATAAAGCGTATGAATAGAGTGAAAGTGTAGATAATTATTAAATCATTAGTGTCCCGTTAAAATCGGGACGGAGGTTATTTAATCTAATAGTCCCTCAAAGAGGGGATAATCGAGTTCTTTGACATCGTTGAAATTAGTCTTTTCGAAGAGATCTCTCAGTGTAGTCTTATCCGTAAGAGAGATGCTCAAAATCTGCAGGACCTCATAGTTTGACCGCTTCAGTTGCATATTGTGTTGAACGATGGCAACAAGGCAGTAGGTTATGATTGCCGAGCAAATCTGTATTCTGACAGCGTTCTCTGTAGTACCCCAAAATTTCTTGATCTTCAGGTGCTGCTTGAGCCATTTGAAGAACAACTCTATCTGCCAGCGATTCTTGTAGAGATTGGCAATCTCGAGAGAAGTAAGATGGAATGCATTCGTTAAAAATGCGAAGTCTCTGTCTTGCTCGTCATCGTGAAATCTCACAAGTCGCAGCCTCTCTGGATACTTCTTTTGGGTGTTCACATCCGTGAGTTCAATAACAGAGTCAGTAAGCACATTCTTAGGCAATCTGCGTTTCCATTTCGTGCACTTGTACTGTAAGTTCTTCTTCGCTCGAACCACGAAGTATGATTCATTCAGACGAATCTTGTAGAGTTCCTTGAATGCATTGTATCCACGGTCAAATACATAGTAAGATCCTGATTCATAAGGGATCTCCTTCATCGCCTTTGAATCGTGTACCGATGCAGTCGTGACATGGAAGAATGCAGGAACCTGAGATTCCAAGTCGTAAAGGACATGCGCCTTAACGCCTCCTTTCTTCTTGCGGAACTTTGCCCACCAGAACACGGACAAGCAGAGCGGAATCGTTGTTGAATCAAATGCATAAACATTTCCTTTCAGCTTGAAGATGTCTGTTGCTCGTTTCTTGCGAGCCTGTTCCATCATGAAGAAGGCAAAGTCTTCAAAGATCCTGTAGTCACGATTCTGATTGGCTGTGGCAAATGTCGTTTTCGCTATTGGATTACGCCCCATGCCAAGGTGGTAACACTTGGATTGGTGAGCCTCCAACGCAACAACAACATCACGCAGACTTTCACGATTACAGAGTTGTCCGAACATGAGTGCCATGAGCTGATTCCAGCAGGTGAAGCTCTTTACATACCTATCACCATCATACTTACGAACAAGATAATTGAAGTGATTTCTGTCGAGAAAAGATGTCAATTGTGCGAAAATGAATTTGTCTTGGAACATATGTAGTCTTTGGTTTCGGCTACAAAGTTACAAATCCAAGTCCGTTGACTCGCTAAATTGCTTCTAAAAGACTATATTTCAATAATTTCAAAGACCGTTTAGTCCACTTTTACGGGACAGTAGTGTTATTAAATATAAGGAAGTGGTAGTAAAAGCGGATTTTTTTATTCTGCTTTTTTGTTTCCCTATTTTTCAAATCTTATCTTTGTAGGATAACTTTAAAAACACACACAATGAAAAAATTAGTATTTTTAATTTTGACTATTGGGGTATTTACAGCTTGTGTAACTCCCAAAATGCCGGAGCCTTATGGATTTTCTTCTTTTCTTGATTATTCTCCACTTACAAATAACGGGATTTATGTTACAGAATCAAATTCTGTTTCCTTTGATTATAAAACTGTAGGTAGTGTATCTGTTACAGAGGTCGGGGGATGGGTGAAAAAGGGGAAAGAACCAAAAACAACTCGAAAACCCAATAAGAGTAATAGTGATGATATGTATGTTGGTATTGACAAGAGTCAATATACAGGAAAAAATGTATATGTAACACCTAGTCTTGATGTGGCTATGGAGCGCATGGCAAATACATTGAAAGAGTTTGGTGCTAATGGAATTATCAATCTTAAAGTACAATGGGATTCAAGTCGTATAATCATTTCGGGTATGGCAATCCGAAAATAAATGTTCTTTTCTTTTGTGCTTTCAAATATTATCACCATTTTTGAAAGGCCCAAACAAAATTAGTCTGAATCTTCTGTCAGCGTGTAATCTGAAAATATCAGATTCTGGAGTAATTTCCAGTGGGCGCACGCTGACAGAAGATTCATTTTATTTAATACTATGGATTTTAAAGACAGCATCAAACAACTTTCTGAACGAGTATTCAAACTCAAAGAAAACATTCTCACTGAAGAAGCTACTAAGAACGCATTTATTATGCCATTTATTAATGCACTAGGTTATGACGTATTTAATCCCTTGGAAGTAGTTCCGGAGATGACTTGTGATATCGCGATGAAAAAGGGAGAAAAAATAGATTATGCTATCATGAAAGATGGTGAACCTGTGCTTCTTATTGAATGTAAACATTGGGCACAGGATCTCAATTTGCATGATAACCAACTTATACGTTACTTCAATGTATCTAAAGCGAAATTTGGTTTATTGACTAATGGCATTATCTATCGTTTTTATACTGATTTGATTGAGCCAAACAAGATGGATGAAAAGCCATTCTTAGAAGTAGACATTACTGATTTGAAGGATAACCAGGTTGAAGAATTGAAGAAGTTTCATAAATCTTATTTTGATGTTGATAATGTACTAAGTTCGGCTAGTGAGTTGAAGTATACAGGTGAGCTAAAAACTATTATTGCAAAAGAGTTTGTAAATCCTTCACCAGACTTTGTTAGGTATTTTGCGAAACAAGTGTATGATGGAGTTATTACAGCTAAAATTCTTGATCAATTTACTTCTTTGACAAAGAAATCAATCAGTACGTATATTAATGATTTGATTTCAGAACGTTTAAAATCAGCTTTGAAGACAGAGGCTGATGTAGAAAAGAAGGAGAATCAAGGAGAATCTTTAGAACAGACAGAATTTTCTTCTGTGGAAGATAACAAGATTATCACTACGGAAGAAGAAATTGAAAGTTATATGATTGTAAAATCAATACTTCGTCCAGTTGTTGATATTTCTAGAGTAGTATATCGTGATGCGCAAACATATTTTGCTATATTACTTGACGATAATAATAGAAAACCTATATGTCGTATGTATTTTAATAGTCTGTCGAAAAAATATATATCTACCTTTGATGAGAATAAGAAAGAAACAAAACATGAAATAAGCAGTCTGGATGATATATATTCTTTTGCCAAGGAGTTGAAAGATATAATTGAATGTTACGATAAAAAATAGATTATCTTTTTGCAAATTCAAATATTATCCTCATATTTGCAAAAGCTAAAAACCAAACATGTTAGTCATGTACGTAGAGCGACGGTTAATTGCTCAACGAAATTCGAAGGGCTTTTTTTATGCCCATTAGTCTTCTTTTTTATAAGAGATTTTAATTTATGATATAGGCGGCTGCCTTTCCGATAAACTTTTTTGCTCTACGGAGTGACACTGTTTGGTTTTTAGCGAAACTCGGGATATGGCAGCCGTTCTTGTATTTACTTCTGTTCAAGAAAAATTGCCTAAATGCTAAAAACCAAACAGTTATGAAATCTCCAATCCTCAACACGCCAGTCGTGTCTGCTCCCGACATCAATGTCGCTAGCAATGTCAAAGCTCTCACAGAGCAAGTTAATAATCTGCAAAGTCGTTATAGTGCTTTAGCTTCTGATTGTGAAGTGCGTACTATTTCTGACCGTTGGTATTTCCGGGCAATTGGATTTACTAGTTTCGGCCTGATTTTCTTTCCTCTTTTATTGGTGGCTGCTTATTGCGTCTATCGGGCAAAGAAATGCCAGAAAGGAGACAATAATCATGAGTAGGCATCGTTTTCATGTAGATAAAGAAACGTCATACTATCCTGATGGAAAGAAAGTGGATGTTTTTTCAGTAGATTGCGATGGGGATTTTGTAATTTCAGCAATTTCGCGTGATGATATATTGGATTTGATACAAGTTTTAAATTTTGCGATAACGGATTCAGTAAACAAGAAGGAGGTTAAAGATGGAAAATGATAAGATAACGGATGTCAGCGTTTATATCGCTGCTTTGCAAGCAACTTTTAAGCCGGCTTGGGATGCCAGGCATACAACACATTGGTTCACAACCGATGAAGTTTACGAATCTATAAAAAAACTGGATCCAGGAGCCAATATATCGAAAGAGGATATATTTAAGGCTATGACGGATGCCGGCTTCAAGTTCCAAAACCGTCCCGGGGCATCAGGCTGTGACTTCCGGTGGATGCTTGAACTGAGAAACACCAAATAAAAAAGTTCCGGAGAGTGAAATCGTTTCCTCTCCGGATTTTTTTGTCCTTTACCTTCCTTTTTATCCTTGTTACATTCGCTGAAAATAACAGCGAATATGATTTCAGAAGATTTAGTCAAACAGCGATTTGTGCATGATACTATTTCTCAAGGTATCAATCTTATTTATCAGACTCAGGAGAATGTTGTCCGTACTTACCTGAATACTCGTTCAGGCAGACTGTTGTCAAGCTTGCAGCGTAGGCCGTTCACTATCCAGGAGTCCGAAGGCAAACAAGAGTACTTTATCCGTATTTTTCCGTATCTCCGTTATCTTGATATTCGATATCGACGGGGAAACGATCGAATATCACGCCATATCCGGAGCAACCTGGCTTTGTATAATCGAACTGTATGGGGAGTTCTTTATCATGAGACTTTCCCTGAATTGCGTTATGGCTACAATGAAGCAATTAGAAATAAGATTCGTGAGCAATTAGAACAAGCATTAATCTACGAACAATCTCAAAATTGGTAATATGGGAAAGAAGCATTTGTCAGAAGATGAAATAAAGTATATTGTGTCTGCTGAATCCAGTCAGGCCCAGCGGGAAATTCACGAACTAACCAAGGCCAACAAAGAACTCCAGAAAGAAGAGAAAGAACGTCGTACTGCGATGATCGAACTTGAGGCTCAAGGAAAGAAGAATACTAAAGAATATCAAAATCTAGAGAAGGAAACGAAATCGCTATCTAAACAGATTACTGATAATAACAAAAAAATCGGCACGCTGACTCGCTCTTTAGATATTAATGCTATGACCGGTCGGCAACTCAAGAAAGTGGCCAAGGAGTTAACTGCGACACTTGAGGATATGTCGGAAGCTGCGGATCCTGAAGAGTATGCAAAGTTGAATAATCAGTTAAGGTCAGTTCGTCAAAGGCTATCAGAATTAAAGGGAACCGGGCAAAATATTAAGTCAGAGTTCGGTCCGATGGAAACAGCTATGGGGAAATTGAAAGCTGTTGCAGTAGCGTTTATTACAGTGAAACTGGCAGGGTATCTGAAAGATATAGGAAAAAGTGCATATACTACTCGAAAGGAGTTCGCTAAGTATGAAGCTGTACTTCGTAATACTCTTCAATCGCAGGAGAAGGCTGCTGCTGCAATGAAAATGTTACAGAAACTTGCTGCAGACACGCCTGGCTCTTTGGCTGAATGGACAGAGGCTTACATTAAATTGGTTAATCGAGGAATAAAACCAACGACTTCAGAACTTATTAATATTGGAGATTTGTCTGCATCGCAAGGTAAGAGTGTAGATCAGCTTATTGAGGCTATTTTGGATGCAATGACAGGGGAGAATGAACGACTGAAGGAGTTTGGTATCAAGGCTAGTAAAAGTGGAGATACAGTTAAGTACACCTTTAAAGGGGTTACCACAGAGGTGAAAAACTCCGAAGAAGCAATTAAAAATTATCTTTTATCACTTGGTCGTATGGATGGTGTTGCTGGTTCTATGTCTACACAGATGCAAGAACTTCAAGGAATAGAGTCCAACTTAGGTGACACAATGGATAATTTCTACAATAAGCTAGGAAAAAGACTTGAAACCTACTTTAAAAATGGTTTGAAATGGGCTAATGATTTTATGTCCGGGCTAACTAAAGCTATTGAACCTCTCTCCGATACTTTTGAAACACAATTTGAAAAGGTGGTAGAATTACAGTCTACTTTACCTGCACTTGCAGCTCGATATGAAGAATTGAAAGGTAAGACATCTTTAACAAAGGATGAACAGGATGAACTAAATCAAGTGATCGAACGGGTATCATCTATTGTCCCGTCTGCTACTACGGAATGGAATAAGTACGGAGTAGCGATAGCATTGAATACAACTCGTGTTCGTGAATTTTTAGAAGCAGAGAAGGCTAGTCTTCGATATTTGCATCGGGAGGAACTAAAACAAGCTCAATCTGATATGGATTCTGCAGAGAAAACAATGAAAGAATATCAGGATCTGATTGCCAAGGGAGGTAAGTGGAAAACTGATAGGAAGTCCGGAGAGATGTTTTTTGTTAAGTGGAATAAGAAGGAACTGGATGAATTTAATGCCAAAATAAAAGAAGCTGGTGATTTATTTAAAGAGGCTGAAGCGCAGTCCAAGAAGTGGTCAGGAGAAGATATTGAAGCTAAAGTTAATGAGCAAATAGAGGCTGATAAAAAGAAATTGGAAGCACAGACTCGATTTAACAACATGAATAAGTCTATGTTGTCAGCGTGGCTGAAGGATGAGAAGAATGCAGCGGACCAATATAGGGAAATAGCACAGGAAATCTATGATAAGCGTTTTCCGACAACGCCAATAGAGAAAGATAAATCGGATCCGAATGCTGTTACACTCAAGAATCAGGAGTCAAATCATGAGGCGGAAATAAATCAAATCCGGTTAGTTGGGAGAGAAAAACAACAAGCGGAAGAAGATATTAATCAGGCTATCCTCAAGTCTGATTTGGACTATTATAATAAGCGGATCAAATTACTGGAGCAATTTAAGGCTAATGCTACAAAGTCGGCCAAAAAATCTGAATACCAAAAACAAATTGTAGATGCTAAGTCTAAGCTGATCGATACGGAAGAAGCAATGGAAAAGCAAAAGATCTATGCTGTTGATAAATTGCGTCAGGAGGATTTGGAGAGAGAGAAAGCGGTAACTTCTGCGCAAAGAATGTTCCTTACTAATGAACTTGCTGCAAAGAATATTACTCGAGAACAATATGAGATGTTAACTCTTTCTCTAACCTCTTCGAGTGCAGAAACAAGGTTAGCGATTGAACAGCGGTATTTGAATGATGTCAATGATCTTGAACTAAAGAATGGAAAACTGAAATCTGATGCTGTAAAACAGGCTAATGCTGCAGTTTTATCAGCTGATCAGGACGCTGCCAATGCCCGTGCTGCCATCCAAACCAAAATGAATGATCTTACTAAAGATTTTAAAAGTCAGTTTAAACTCACTACGGTTGGGGAGGATTTGCAGGCGCAAATGAAGGTACTGGATGCAACTTACCAGGCACGCAAGCAACTTGCTGAAAAGGAAAAACTAGATACTCAAGAACTGGATATTGCTTACCTGAAAGCTAAGGAACAGTTAGTGCAGGATAGTGAGAACCGTATTAATCAGATCCGGAATCAATATGGACTTCTAAATCAACAACAACAATATGATTTGCAGCTGCAGCAACTTAAAACTCATCTTGAGAATGAAACGCTGACTCAGGAAGAATATGAACAATCAGTTCAGAATCTGAAGCGTGATTCTTATAAAAAACAGTTTGATTATTATTCGGATTTGTTTTCTGGTGCTGTTCAGGCACTCCAACAGGCTGAAATGGATAACGTGGACGCCAAGTATGATGCGGAGATTGAAGCTGCTCAAGGTAATACGGAGGAGGTAGAACGCTTAGAGAAAGAAAAAGCGCAAAAGAAACTGGATATTCAGAAGAAATATGCCGATGTTAATTTTGCGATTAAAGTCTCTCAAATTATTGCTGATACTGCTGTTTCAATAATGAGGGCTTTCGCTGATCTTGGACCAATTGCCGGTGCTGTAGCTGCTGCGCTCATGGGGGTAACAGGTGCTGCGCAGATAGCTTCCGCAAATGCTGAACGTAATAAGATTAAAAACATGACTCTTTCCGGAGGAACAGGTTCTTCAAAAGGATCCGGGCAGCGTGTGGCAACCGGTCGTGAAGATGGCGGCAAGATTGATGTTCGTCGTGCTCAAGATGGAAAGTTGTTTGCCGGTGCCGATTATGATCCGGATGCTCGTGGCTTTATTGACAAACCGACTGTAATCGTAGGAGAAGGACCAGCGGGGCAGTCAAAAGAGTGGGTGGCTAGTAATGCCGCCGTTGAGAATCCTACCGTTGGCCCTATTCTTGATATGATTGACAAGTCGCAACAGGCCGGCACTATCCGTACACTTGACTTGAATCAGGTTATACGATCCAAGATGGCAGGCTTTTCTTCCGGAGGAAGTATTTCACAACCGCTTCCAGTAACCGGTACACCAAAAAATGACGGAAGTGGTGCAGCATTGCCTCCTGAATTAATGGAGAAGTTTGCTCATGCTATTATTGATATGAATAAGAACGGGGTAAATGCTTCTGTTGCGTTGAGTGAATTTGAGAAGAAACAGGAACTTCGTGATCGTAGTCGCCAAATTGGTTCAAAAGGATAAAAAATGAAAATAACGAATTTAAAAACGGGAATATCTTATCAATTAGCTCCAGGTACTCAGCTGGAGGTTGAACGTCCTAACTTGTTTTTCAACGAATGGGGAGAGCAAACATTACCTGTTGATATACCCGATTCAGATTGGAATCAGAAAGCATTGGGGTATCCTGATATCACAGGAATGCGCAAACTTCCTTCAGATATTCAGGCCACAATCTCTTCCGGAGAATATTTTTCTGCTTGCCGGCAGGCTATTCTGAAAGTGAAACGTAAAAAGACAGTTTCCACTTCATTTTATTTAAATGAAGGGTCGTTTTTATCACAGACAGCAAAGGCTTCTGTGCAAGAAGTGTTTGCAGATGAAACAATCCCAGGAGTGAGTACAGTTCAGCAAGGAATTGACTTTTGTCGTTCTCTGTTATCTAATGAATATGAGCATTTTACTATTTTTCCTGTTATAGTTGACTTTGATAATAACAAGCGTTATGTGAATCGGATGGAGAACATGGATGCTTCTGGCAATATTATAGACAGAAGGGTTGAAGGAACTTTTAATTTTTATAATTCATTTCCTCGTATTGAAGTTGTGGATGATATAAATGTAAAACTGGATCCGGGTTATTATATGAGTCCGTTTATTCGTGCTCCTTATCTTTTACGCCGTATTTTTTCTTTTTGGGGATATACTCTATTAGAGAATTTTTTTGATGTGACAGAACCTTTTCGTAGTATGGCATTTGTCAATAATACAATTGATTCACTTGTCAATGGTGATATATTACTGTCTCATTTGGTTCCGGATTGTATGTGTAGTACCATATTGAATGTTTTCCGAAAGAGATTCATGTGTGAGTTTATTCCGGATGAAGTCAAGAAAACCGTTAGTATTGAATTTTTCAGTGATATAGCTAATATGAAAGCGGAGGTTGATTTTACAAACTGTTTAACCTCCGAGTTAGAGTTTGATGTATCTACATATCAGAAAGTCAGCCTTTCTTCTGAAAGCGTGATTTCTGATGAGTATGATACCTTTGATTCGACTTCTGACCTGAAGGCCAAATATCCTAATGCTTGTTATAATCCTGTAACTGGCTGTTACTGCCGTGTAGGGTATAATGAGAATGGATCACTTGTTCAAGTAATCTGCTCTTCTAATATACCTTATCTGGATGGGAAAAATACTCTGAAAGAAAAAAAGATTACTTGTCCAGATGCTATGTTCGCAATACTGCCGGAAACGAAAGAAATATTAGGATATTCTCCTTCTGTATACACTCGAACACGAGTTAGCATTCCATATATCGGAGAAGGTCGGTCGCTAAATTCCACTTTGATTGTAAGCGCCGCTTCAAATAATGATGATGAATCTGATGAAATAGCGGCATCTAATAAAGAACAAGTACCAATGTTGGCTTTAGTCTATCATTATCGAGATGGATATAATATTGGTACAAATAGAAATTATACAGTTGAAAACAAGAGGTTTGCAGATTATTCTTTATTATACAATGGGCCGGATGGTATTTATGAGAAATTTTATCGAACTTATGACAACTTATTGAGGAATTCTATGCACCCAGTTAAAGGTGATATCCTCTTGTCCGATCATCAAAAGATGAACATACCGGCTCATCGAAAGGTTATCATTGAGGGACAGGAACTCTTTGTTGATAAGCTTAAGTATTATATTGGAGGGAATAATGAACCTGTTGAATCGACCTTCTATACTACCCGATTATATGAACCTGTAGAAATTGCTATATCTGAAAGCCAACGGTTTCCAACTTTGGCGAATGCTTACTGTTGGAGTGTAGATAAAAAAACTTATGATATTACTGAAGATGAATATAATGCAGAGTTAGTGAAACTGAACTATGGCGCAAGGGACAGCGATCATCTTCCTACAATTTATCCTCCATTCCCGACAAAAGAGCAAGTTACTGAAGGGAAACTCTATTATGAGCGTTCTTTTGCATATTATCAGGATCATAGAACAGGACCACGTACATTTCATCGTGTCGTGGCAAAACTTCGTCCTATAAAAACTCCTTACTAGCTTAAAATAATGTCCTTTACTCTGTTATGTGCTTCTACTAATTTTGATACAAAAAATAAGAATTATGACCATTCTCCAACAACCTGATCCACTATCATTAAGTGGAAATATTAAGGAATTCCGCATTGGAACTACAGACATAATTTCTTTTAGGCTCTTACAGGGAGATGAAGAGATTGTGGCTCGGAGTTACGAACCGGGTGCGGATGGTGTCGTTATTATTAATATCCAGGATATCATCCATGCTCGTTTGTCTTTCCTATTCAATAATACTTCAATGGTATATGAGCAGAAGACAATTGTTTCTACTTTTAAGGCACTACTTTCCGGTACTGAAGTGGAGTTTACTGCCATCCGTTGCGGAGTCGATATGCTTGCTGATACTCCAGCCAACTTTCTTCTTCAGAACTTTCTGACTTGGCAACCGAATGTAAAGCCAGTCACATATTACTCTCCTGAATTTCTGACGTATTATGCCGTTCAGGAATGTAGGGTAAAACTTCATGCCTATTTTACTGATGAGTCAGCTACAATCGTTTCGCAGAGCGATTTGGTATTAGCTGACCTTACAAAAGGGAAAGCTTATACAATTCCTTTGCAATATGCTTCTGTTGTAGGAAAGCTAGGTGATAAAATGCCGGCTTATTATGATGTTTGGGTTGAAGATGCGGAAGGGATACGGCTGTCGTATGTACAGCGGTATTATGCTTCAGATATGAAATCAGAAACCGAGCAATGGGTATTATTTGAGAATTCACTTGGTGGTATTGATACGTTTCGTGCGTATGGTTCTACGGCTTTCACTGGAGAACATACGCATAATATTGCGGAGATTGATGATATATCTCTTGAATACCGTGTTGATACTGCTCGTAAATTTCAAAAGGATACGGGATATTTGAATAAGAAAGAACGTACCTGGTTGCTTGACTTTTTCCCGTCTTTGAAGAAGTATTTATATACAGGAGCCTATATCCGTTCAATTATTGTTGTAGAAAGTAATGTGACTTATACAGATAAGGAGTTACCAAGCAACTATACTTTTACTTATAAATTTGCTGATGCCAAACCTTTCCTGAACCTGCAAAGGTCAGATACTCCAACAGATGCACTTGAAATTGTTGTGCCTGAAGTTGGTTCTTTTACAGTGCCCCCTCGACTTATTGAATTTCCTCGCCTACCACTGTCCGAGGGGGCATTATTCCCTGTTCAAGACCCTTTTTCTGAAAACTGGAACGTAACGACTGCAGGATCCTTGGGGGATTTTATTGCAGAACGAATTGCGAAGGATTATGGTGGGGGAGGAGGAGTTGGACACCAACATAATAATATTGACTTATTGCAATTGATGTCTTATGCTGCAGAGTATTTATTAGTTTCGGGAAAGAAAATTAAAGCGGGGTATGCGGATAAGGCTGGGGGGATTGATGGACTAGATAAGATATATCTGGCCAAGAACCGACCTGATGTAACAGAGTATCTTTTAGAATTTTTGGGCGGTATTAAGGTCTTGAATGGACTGGCTGTTGATAATGTGACAGTTTGGGAGGACTTATTGATTGATGGACATCTTTTCTCTTTTGAATATGCCGAAAAGCTACTGGGATGGATGATTACTGCGAATGGGGATATTGATGCAAAGTCTCTTCGCTTACGTGATTTTCTTGAAGTTCCCGAACTGCGCTACAACCGTGTATCGATTGTTTCGGGTGAGGAGTGGAATGCACCAGGAGGTGGTGTAATTGAATCGATTGATATTGAAAATAGAATAATTTACTTGAAGCTGGAACCGGGAGAAACTGCACAAATCGAAATTGATGATATTTGTAAAGGGATATTTAATAATGAAACCGGATTCCAAACGGCTTATTTTCGTATTACAGAGCAATTAGGAGAATCAACTTTCAAATATGTTCTTCGAAGCGGGTATTCTTTCCATCCTTGTAAGGCTATGCATTTTGTCGCGTATGGTAACTTTACGAATGAAAATCGGCAAAGGTCGAGTTACTCAACACAAAGTTATGTCCGTTATCTGACGGGTGTTAATGGTTGGGAGATTACAAAGGAAATGATTGCTATGCAGTTAGGCGACTTATCTAACTTGAAGTTGTTTGGTATCGAAATGACCGGACATAGTGCGTATCTCCGTAATGTATATATGACCGGAGTTATCAAACAGATTTCCGATGATGGAGTAACAGAAAGCCGCGTCCCCTGTTTTAAGGGAGAGTGGAAAGTGGGGGGGTATTATTACTATGACGAAGTAACTCACAACGGATCGTCATGGTTATGTATTTCAGATAATCCTACAACGCAAGAACCGGAGGAAGGTGCTACAGACTGGCTTGAAAAGTCGGCGGCGGGTAAAGATGCGGTAGTAGTTAATATAATGAGTAGCAATGGGAATATTTTTCAGAACGGCTCTGTGTCTACTACATTAACCGCTTATGTGATAAAAGGAGATACAGATATAACAGATAGCGTTCCGTCTTCTCGCTTTTCGTGGGAGAAGGAAAGTGATAATTCGGATACCGATAAAATATTCAATGAGACGCATGTCGGGCATGGGCATGTACTTACACTTACCCCAGATGATGTTTGGGGACGTGCTACATTTAATTGTATTGTTTCACTATAAAAAATAAATTTATGGCATTTACAACACCATGTTTTATAAGAAAGAATACTAAGGAACTTCGAAAGAAGTTGGAGGTATTGGGGTATAAAGAATCTATCGGAAAGGAAGGTCCTTTTCTTTTCACGTCATGCAATAGCTTTGACTGTATGCACTCCGATTCCGGATTGAATGATTTAGTCAATAATGGACTTATTGATTGCGGTGGAAATGAAGAGCTTTTTCTTGCTATTGCTGCACTTCGTGATGATATTGACAGAGGACAATGGTTCGTTTTGGATTATGACAATATTTGGGAGGCAGTTGGCTGTTATCAATACAAAGGTGATTTTAAACTGTGTGATTATAGAGATAAATGGTATGGAGCGACCGATATTCCTACTGCTCATAAGGCTACGGTGAAAGAACTTATTGAACATTTTAGTGCCCTACCCTTAAAGAAGTGAATTAATTTAGTTTTAAATGTGACAAGTAAAATAGTTATAACAATTTAATAATCAAAATTATGCCAATCGCAAGAGGTCAAATTACTATCGTCGATCTTAACGACGCTAAATCAATGAACATGTATCTAGGCTCTAATCAGCCTTTGACGCAAATCTTTAACAAGGAAAACAGCACCTATGTACCGAACTATACGGCTTCTCCTTTCCTTGTCATTACCCCTGAAATGTATGTATCCGGAACGACAACAAACGTAATCAGTCGTTTAAAAGCTGCTCCTACCTATACAGTGAATGGAGGTGCAATCACTGCATTCGGTGGTACTGTTGCCGCTACTGCGCCGTATGCGTTGACGCTTAAGAACAATATGACATCTGTATCGCAGATGAAGGTCGAATGCTCCGGTATTTATGTTGATCCGGATACGAAGTTAGAAACTCCTGTCAAGGCAGTTATCAACTACACTAAAACAGAAAATGCCGGACAGCTTATTTGTGCTATTGCGTATGCTCCTGCTGGTAATGTTTTCAAAAACGATCAGTATTCAACTTTAAAAGCGCATTGTGACATGTGGCGAGGTAGTAGTATTGATGCTGATAAGGTTGCATATCAATGGTTTAAATTGAAATCGGATGGTACTTGGGAATCTTTGGCAGCTTCCAACTCATACGGCATTACGGGTACAACAACTAATGAGATCACCATCCCGGCAAGTGCTGTCCTGAATTTTGAGTCTTTCAAATGTGCAATCAAGGATACCGATACAGCATCCGGAACCTACAACACAACAGTGAGCGATATTATTTCGTTCTCCGATCTTTCCGATCCGTATATAGTGGAAGTATCTTCCACAACGGGGGATAAGTTAGTAAATGGCCAAGGAAGTACGACTATCAATGCCAAGGTATGGCAAAATGGGGAAGCATTCACCGATAGTGCTGCTGATACCAAATTTGTATTTTCTTGGAAGAAGTACAATAAGGATGGTACACAAGATACGGCTTGGGGAACTTCCGGTGTAAAGACTGGAAAGACCATTACCGTCACTGCTGCCGAAGTCGATGTAAAAGCGACGTTTGTAGTTGAATTATCACTAAAATAATAGTATGATAGTAGCAAGAGGACAAATAACGATTAGCGTAACGAAGGACGGGCAATATCCCGCGCAGGAATTCGCAAAGTCTAAATCTGGCACAGTTGCGCCTACAAGTGGGTGGAGTAAAACTCCACCCGCCTGTGGTACAAACGAATATTTGTGGATGCGCACGGGTATTGTTATTCCTCCGGCTACGTCTCCCGTTTCATGGACTACTGTTCGTATTGGTGCAATAGATGGAGCAACTGGGGCTAAAGGTGACAAAGGTGAAACGGGACCGACCGGATCGCAAGGTATTCCTGGTACATCACAATTCTTTCATGTGAAGTACTCCGCTAATGCGAACGGAAATCCTATGAGTGATACTCCCAATACCTATATTGGTACAGCAGTTACAACGAGTGCAGCCGCTCCGACTTCTTACACCTCATACAAGTGGGTACAGTTGAAAGGTTCGCAGGGTGTTAAAGGAGATCAAGGTATCGCGGGACCAACCGGAGCGGATGGTAGAACAAGTTATCTGCACATCAAGTATAGTGACAATGGTACGACCTTTACGGCAAATGGCGGTGAGACGCCTGGTGCTTACATCGGCCAATACACCGACTTCACGGCGGCAGACAGCAATACGTTTTCCGCTTATACCTGGACGAAAGTCAAGGGCGACAAAGGAGATAAAGGCGACAAGGGTGATACGGGTGCAACCGGGCTTCCCGGTGCTCTAATCCGTCCACGCGGTGAGTGGAAAGCAAATACTAACTACGTCAATAATACGCAGTATCGGGATACGGTTATCTATAACGGAAATACTTATTCATGCCGGACGGATCATACTTCTGGGAGTTCTTTCGATGTAACGAAATGGACTTTGTTTAACGAATTTATAAATGTCGCTACGCATTTATTAGTAGCTCAAAATGCAACGATCGATATACTCGGCACGTCTGGTCTGTTTATCGGTAATCAAGCCAAAACGCAAGGTTGGTTAATGACAGGCGGTTCGATTAAGCACAATGTAACTGGGCTTGAACTAACAGCAGACGGGAAATTATCACTCCCTAAAACAGGTGCGATATTAGTTGGGGGGAAGACGTTTATCAGTGATGGAAAGATCGTCGCTGATTTTATCGATGTAAACAAACTCGTTGTAAAACGAATAGAAGCTGTTGATGGCACTATTGGAGGCTTTAAGATTTCTGCTAATAGTATAGGGACAGGTTCTACCAGTATACCAACTATAGATAAAAAGGAGATGTTCCTTTACGATGATATGATTGGTTTTAATAGTAAAAATAGGCAAGTTATTGTAGGTCCGTTTAGTACAATGGGAGTCGATTATTTAGGAAGATTCTACGATCACCGTTCAAGACCTTATGATATAAATAGGGGTGTATCTATTAGTGTAACCGGAGGACGAGATAATATAGCACTTGCTATTGATGGTGGCATTGTAGTTGATGGCAAAAGAGGGATTGATGAATATATTGAAATCGCCCAGGTATGGCATAATGGGAGTACACGAACTAAAGTGTTACAGTTTAAAAATGGAATTCTATTTAGTGCAACTTGGTAATAATATTTAAATCACATAATTATGATAATAGACTTTAGAAAAATTGAAGTAAAAGACATCGAAGGGAATAACAGTACCGTCGATATTGCAAAAATGTTAGGCAATGCGATCTACCAGAAAACCGCCGATTTGGGTGAGTTGGAATTAGCTCAAAACATCTACAAGAACGGTGAAGTAGAAGTATCTCCCGAACAGGCGGAAAGTATTAAAAAATATGTGAGTACGGGGTTCGTCGCTTTTGTTCAGGTAGCGGTAAATAAAGCGTTGTCTTAATTCTGTTGGACAGTAGGACAGTAGGTTTAAGATTTAAGTGTTTACGATTGAAAATAATATTGCTCCGGAAGTAAACCGGAGCAATATTATTAAAAGGCATCTTCGTAGTTCTTGATGAGAGCGTTCGCTTCTTGAATATCATGTGGAGTATAGATATCGGTCATAAGTATGCTGCTATGTCGGGCCTGATCCCGCACGCTTAGTGTATCATAATGCCGTAGCATATTGGTTATGCCGGTATCTTTGAGTGAGTAAAACTTGTATCGCTCCGGAAACTTTAGGTCCGGTCGCACATGGCGTGACCACCAGTCTCTGAACATTTTTTCTGATTTCTGTTTCATCCCTGGTCTGAACCCATCGGAGAATAAAAAGCAGTTGCTTGGCATATTAAAAATATTAAGGTCTAACATTAGGTGAATTACCTTGGCCGGCAAAGTAATAGTACCATCTTTTTTATTTTTTGATATCGTGTCTGGAAGAAAGATCGTTTGTTTGGCCAAGCTTATATTGGAAAGTTTGAGCTTACTCATTTCAGCCGGACGGATGAAGCAATAATATAAGATATAGCTGGCTAAAAGGAAATGGGGATTCTTTTCTTTGAGATATTCCGTCAGCTTTATCAGTTCCTCTTTTGTTAGTTGCGTCCGGATTTTCTTTTTCCCTTTTCGGCCAATGACACTTATTCCTTCAGTAGGATTTTTAGTGAGATAATTCCGTTCCACACAATATGATGAGAACGATCTTAAGAATCCAAGATAGTTGTCCCGGGTGAATGCTGTATTATCCCTGGTTATATATACTTCTTCTAGGAGCATGACACAAAAATCTTTGTTGAATTGATAGATATAGGTAATAGGAATTTCTCTCCCTTGGTTATATAGCTCCATATTGCGGAGGTAGGAAGAGTAAGATTTTAAGGTTTCCGGACGGTAATTACCGTCACGAAGCATCTTGTAAATGTAAGTGCGGTATTTATCAATGATATCCTTGAATAAGGTATAGGCGTTTCCCTGCTCCTGCTCGATCCAAGGGTTCCAACCGAGTGAGAGTTTTTCAGATATCCGGATCATATAATCCTTTGCGTACTTTCTACGTTCGTTTGCTCTCTTGATAAAGTTAAGTTTGATTTTCTTTCGTCGCATTTCTCCTTTTGCAGGATCGAATGCATAGAAGTCAATGTACCAATCATTTCCAGTATGTAGGACCGGAGGAGTGAAACCTTGAATTTCCTTAAGTGAAGACATTTTTTTTTATTTGTTTTCGCTGCCTTGCGATAACAAATCCGTTTATACCCGCCGTCCCGATTTCGTCCCGGCTGTTATTGAAAAATCGGGGTTAACTCTCTGATGTTCAGTTAGTTAACCCCGATTTTGTCGGAATGAGGCGACTCGAACGCCCGACCCCTACGTCCCGAACGTAGTGCGCTACCAACTGCGCTACATTCCGATTGCTTAAGAAGTGGTGCCACCAGGAATCGAACCGGGGACACAAGGATTTTCAGTCCTTTGCTCTACCAACTGAGCTATGGCACCTTTCTCGTTTGCGGGTGCAAAGATAAGTATATTTTTTAATACCGCAATAACTTCGTGGGAAAATTTCGCCAAATTCTGACCGATGAAAATATTAATGTATTTGTGTTAGAATAAATATGTAGATAACTCACTATTTATGCAGCATATTTTATAAATTTACGCACTGAAACTATCAAAACATTATAAACACTCTAATCCTATGTCATCACTGGCAATTATCATTATAATAGTTCTATCAGCTACCCTCATTTATGTGTGGGCAAAGTGCCAGTCACTTCAAAAAGAGGTACATTCGAAAGAAAATAAAGAGAATGAACTTAAGAAGTTGGCTTTGGTTTTGCAGAACATCAATGCCTACTTCTTATTGATTGACAAGGATTTTGTAGTCTGTGACACCAATTATTATTCTTTGAACCGTCTGCCTGTTCAGGTAGGTGGAGTTACAAAAAGAGTGGGGGATTTGTTGCATTGTAGAAACGCGATAGCAGCCGGTGAATGTGGTCAGCACGAACAGTGTAAACTATGTTGTATTCGTGCGTCTATCGGTAAGGCTTTTTATAAGAAAGCAAGTTTTAAGAATCTGGAAGCTTCGATGAAGTTGTTGAGTGAGGATGAAATGACAGTGACTCCTTGCGATGTATCAGTATCGGGTACTTATTTGAATATTCATGGCCAAGATTATATGGTGTTGACTGTTTATGATGTGACAGAACTGAAAAATGTGCAAAGGTTACTGACCATTGAAAAAGAACATTCCATCTCTGCCGAGAAATTGAAATCTGCCTTCATTGCTAATATGAGTCACGAAGTTCGTACACCGCTCAATGCTATTGTCGGATTTTCCGGTTTGATGGTGTCGGCTTCCGGCGAAGAGGAAAGAAAAATGTATGCTGATATTCTCGCAGAGAATAATGAACGATTGTTGCGCCTGGTGAATGATATTTTCGATCTTTCTCAAATAGAATCCGGGACGGTAGATTTCGTATATAAGGAGTTTGATGCCAATGATTTGTTGAGAGAATTGGATGGAATATTTAAGGCGAAATTGAATAACTCGCCGGTGGAATTGATTTGTGAGGCGCATGTGCAACCTATTATGATGTATTCGGAACGAGAACGTATCATTCAGGTATTGTCTAACCTCTTACATAATGCGATGAAATTTACTGCGTCGGGTGAAATCCGTTTCGGGTGCCGTTTGGAAGGAATGGAAGAAGTTTACTTTTTTGTGTCCGACACAGGCATTGGTATACCGGAAGAAGACCAGAAAAAGATATTCTCACGTTTCATAAAACTCGACCGTGAAATGCAGGGAACGGGACTTGGGCTGACTCTTTCGCAAACGATTATCCAAAATCTGGGTGGAAACCTCGAACTCGATTCGAAGGTCAACCGGGGATCTACTTTCAGCTTTGTGTTGCCGAGGGTGATTAAGCCGGAATTGATTAAGCCACAACCATAAAGTAAATCGCCCTTACTACAGTTGTAAAGTGTATCTCAAAAGTGTTAAATCTGACTTTTGGAGATGCTTCACTTGACTGTAGTGAGGGTGATTTTATAAATTCAAGGCTTTTCGAATTGTCTTGAACTTCTTAATGAACAGGATGAATGTTTAGTCTTTACGACTTAGGTGCATCCTTATCTTTGTCTCCGGTTCCCGGAGATGCTTTGCTGGCAGAGGAACTTCCGAAGGAAGCTGAACCGGAGGATGCTGTGCCTGAAGTTGCTGCATTAGAAGCGGTTGCACCGGGGGTAGCTGTGCTTGCCCCAGTTGTTCCTCCTGTGTGTGCAGAAGTTGCATTAGCAGGACGCGGAGCATTAACGCTGCTTGCACTAACATTTGCAGTGGCAGGTTGAGCCTGAACTTCCCAATGGAACGGTTCGAAATTGGAATTAGGATCTACCCAAGACGGTTTCTTGGAAGCGTAGATAATAAACGGAGCAACGACAACGATAATTGCACCGATAATTAGTACGGAGAACCAAACGGTGTTGCTACCGGTAGAAATCTGGCTGGGCGGGATGAAGCTAAGAATAAAGGCAAGTAATGATCCGCAGAAGCCAAGACCGCCAACAAACCACATCAGGCCGTTGCCGGATTTACCGATACGGAACGGACGGTTGAGTTTCTTCATCTTATAACGCAATGCGATAGCTCCGGAGAACATCAACAGGTACATAATCAGATAAAGAATAACTGTCAGCTGTGACAGAATTTGATAGAAACTCTGTACGGAAGGCATAACAACAAACAACAAACTTAATACGGTTACAGCGATACCCTGTACGAACAAGATATTCTTTTGTACACCCAGCTTGTTTGTTTTCTGGAAGAACGGAGGCATATAACCGGCTTTACCTACGGCAAATATACCTTTGGACGGACCGGCAACCCATGTCAATACACCAGCCAATACACCGAAAGCAAGAGCGACCGCAATGATTGGTGACAACCAGGAAGCATGAATATATTTGAAATAGTTGTCGAAACCGACGAGCAGGCTTTGAGTCAGGTTGATGTCTTTAGCAGGGATAATCACACCTAATGCGAAAGTACCCAAAACGAAGATCAACACTGTGATAAGCGCACCAATAAATACGGCTTTCGGATAGTTTTTAGAAGGGTTATCTACGTCTTTTACGTGGATACCGCCCATTTCCATACCGGCATAAAACAAGAAGATACTGGCAGCAAGAACGACATTATCGAAGTTGGTAAAGTCGGGGAAGAAGCTGCTGTTGAAATCCATATTGGAATGTCCGCCCGTTGCCAGGTAAATGATTCCTAAGATAATCAACAATCCGGCCGGGATAATGGTACCGACCATACCACCGATTTTGGCTACTTTACCTACCCAGCTCATACCTTTCAGGGAGATGAAAGTGGCCAGCCAATAGATGATAAGTACGACGACGAGCGTATAATACTTATTGTTTGCCAGTGACATGTCATGTACGTCATTCATTCCGATGAAAGCGATAGATACGGCACCAAACGTTAATACTGTCGGATACCAGATCGTACTTTCGATCCATTGCACCCAGATGGCGAGGAATCCCAGTTTCTTGCCGTAGGCCTCGCCTACCCACCGGAATACACCACCCTGCTTATCCTGAAACATTGCTGCCAACTCGGCTGCAACGAGCGATGTAGGGATTAGAAAGACAATAGCTGCAAAAAGATAATAGAAGGCCGAACTCATTCCGTATACGGCCTCGGCTGGTAGTCCACGCAAGGATACTACTGCCGTAACATTCATGATAGCAAGGGTAAACACACCCAGCTTCACTGCATTTTTAATATTTGCCATAAGTTAAGGTTTTAAGTGAAAAATATTTTAAAGTCAGTGTTATAACAACATTTTGCGCGAGATGTTTCCGCAATCTCTTTCAAAGTTCGTTAATTAACATCGCCGGAACGGGATATTGCAACCCCCGATTTACCTGTTTCGGAACAATTACTTTTCTCGATTGTTTCTAAACAATCTAAATTATATGTGAACCATTTTATTATAAACTAAGTAGTTATGAAATCAGCGTTTTCAGATTTTATTTCCGGGAAAAAGGGGATTTATGGTATTCTTCACATTATTATATTAATAATGTCTCTTTTTCTGGTTATCAGTATCTCGGTGGATACTTTTAAGGGAATTCCGTTCTATACACAGTCTTCTTACATGAAGGTACAGCTATGTATCTGCCTTTGGTTTCTTTTCGATTTTGTGTTGGAGTTCTTTTTGGCAAAACATAAAGGACGCTATCTGCGGACACACTTTATCTTTTTATTGGTGGCTATCCCTTATCAGAATATCATCGCATATTATGGATGGACGTTTTCGGATGAGATTACCTACCTGCTTCGTTTCATTCCTTTATTAAGAGGAGGATATGCGCTTGCTATTGTGGTCGGCTGGCTGACTTACAACCGGGCTTCGAGCCTGTTTGTCTCTTATCTGACGATGTTGCTGGCAACAGTTTATTTCTCCAGTCTGGCATTTTTTGTGCTCGAGCATCGGGTGAATCCATTGGTGAATGATTATGGAGATGCCTTGTGGTGGGCTTTTATGGATGTTACTACCGTGGGGTCGAATATTATAGCGCAGACCGTGACCGGGCGCGTGCTTTCCGTTTTGCTGGCCGCCTTGGGTATGATGATGTTTCCTATCTTTACGGTTTATATTACAAATCTGATTCAACAATCCAACAAGCGTAGAAAGCAATATTACGAAGAGGAGGAACAACAGAAAAAGGCTTCCGCCCAAAAGGAATCGGCAGAAAAAGCTGTCGTACAGAAGGTTAATACATAATATGCTTGTGTGGCGGATAAAAACAGATAGAATGAGAGTAATTGTAATGTGTTGAAAATCAGCTTAGAAATACTTTTCTTAATAGTATTATTACTTTTCTTTATAAGCATGGAAGGAAAAGGGGAGGAAAAGTGGAATAACTTTCTATCTTTGTAGAAAAGAGACAGAGGCAAACAGCTGTTAGTTGCTGTCTCTAAATGAAGAAGTTCCACCTTATCCGGGTGAATAATAGTGACACTGATATGCTCATTTTAATAACTGGAGTTGCATAGGGGTAAATTTAATTTGTTGTATTTGATAATTAATACCGTTTGTATTGAAAACACTGGTGGGGAGTCAAGCGGGAAATCAATGGGATAAGGAGGAATAGAAAAAGGTTACTATCGGGAGATAGTAACCTTTACCTACTTATAAAAGAGATCGAGAGAGAGTTTTAGTCAACAACGGTGATATGGTTGTTGCTAAACACATTTAATTCCAGCTTGTTCATGATGTATTGAATAGCTAACTGCGCTTTCACGGAGTTGCCCGATCCATCCAAAGGAGGAGCAAAGGCAGCAATACCGAACTGTCCGGGCAGTACACCCATCACACCACCGCCTACACCTGTCTTGGCAGGAATACCGGAAGTGTACATCCAGTCGCCGGTATGTTCATAGAAACCTACTGCGGCAATCATGGCAGTGATTTTAGGAGCCAGCGTGGCATCAAAAACTTCTTTCTTAGTCACCGGATTTACACCACCGTTGGCGATTGTGCCGGCTGCAATGGAAAGCTGCAATGCAGTCACTCCCAATGAGCACTGACGGGTGTAGAGGTCTAATGACATATCCGGATCATCATAAATCCGATTATAATTTTTCAGCAACCATGCGATAGAACGGTTGTTGAAGTTGGTATCCGATTCGGACTTGTACAATTCATCAATCAACTGTGGGGCGCTGCCGCATAAATCGGTCACGTTTCCTACGATGGCATCCCATTTCTTGGCAGAGTCGCCAATGGGCTGCACCATGCTGCAGGCGGAGATAGCTCCGGCGTTTACCAATGGAGTAGACGGATGGTCGTTCTCCAGCAAGATGGCGATAATTGAATTGAAAGGCAAGCCTGTTGCGTCGGCTCCAATCTTGTCCAGGATTTCTTTGGCACCATATTGGCGCAGTGCCAGAATAGCCGTATGTACTTTGGATACGGATTCTATACCGAAGCGGTAGTCAGTATCTCCCACATGGATGGTCTGCCCGTTGAGCAGGCAGACACTGATTCCAAAGAGATCTTTGTTGACATTTGCCAGGTAGGGGATATAGTCGGCGTTCTTGCCGCCGGTATTAGTCTTTACCTGATCGTATGCCTCCTGTACCACTTCTTTCAATTGAGCGAGTGTTACTTTTTTATCCATAGATCTTTTTTATTTTTTTACGGTTTTACGACGACCACCATGGTTGAACATCTTAGCTTCTACCGGAAGATTCTTTTCTTGAGCCATACGGGTAGGAGTAGGATATTCCAGTTTTTCCAGTTCGGTGATGGCGTTGTTGATGTCGCCCAGTAGCATATCTGCCATATCGCGGCTGAATCCCTGACGGACAACGACACGCATCACTACATAATCTTCCAGTTTGGAAGGCAAGGTGTAAGCAGGAACCATCCAGCCGTGTTGGGATAGTTTGTCTTGCAAATCGTACAAAGTCCATTTGGCGTTCTTTGCATATTCCGGTTTCAGATACCAGATGAATAATGGGTTCACAACATCATTAGAGTAGTTGACAAACGGAACCATCTTGGCTATTTCGCTGTGGATATATTTAGCAATTTGCAGGGAGTTGTACTGCACTTCTTTATATCCCTGGAATCCTAAACGGATGAATTGATAATATTGTCCCAGGATTTGTGCAGCCGGACGGGAGAAGTTCAAACCTACCTGTGTAATGTTGGCACCCAGATAATTTACGCTGAATGACATTTCTTCGGGCAGATATTCTTTGCCTTTCCAGCAAACCCATCCGAGTCCCGGATATACTAAACCAAACTTATGGCCGGATACGCTGATAGAAAGTACCCATTTCAAACGGAAGTCCCATTTCTTTTCCGGATACAGGAACGGAAGGATGAAACCACCACTGGCGGCATCTACGTGGATAGGAATGTCATAACCGGTCTTGGCATTGTAAGCATCCAATGCTTTGTCCAATGCTTCGACGTCATCATTCAGTCCAGTCCATGTAACGCCTTGGATAGGCACGATACAGATGGTGTTTTCATCACACATTTTCAAAGCTTCTTCGGGGTCAAGAGTGGTTTTTTCGAGTGTCAAAGGCACTTCACGCATTTCAATCTGCCACAACTGTGCAAACTTTTCCCAAACAACCTGGAAACCTGTAGAAATAACAAAGTTTGGTTTATCAAACGGTTTGCCCTGTGCTTGTCTTTTCTTGCGCCAACGCAACCAGGCAGCTACACCACCCAACATACATGCTTCCGAAGAACCGATAGCCAGCGCACCGGTTTTCCAAGTGTCTTTTTCAGGAGAGTTCCACAAGTTGGCAACGATGTTGATACATTTACCGTTCA